>Ga0179596_10000018_pt1 | contig 206063 bp, 175 predicted proteins | sample CZODoug1_1_08_16_FD_155494 | JGI IMG/M metagenome (GOLD analysis project Ga0179596, IMG submission 155494) | Vadose zone soil fungal communities from Angelo Coast Range Reserve, California, USA - CZODoug1_1_08_16fungal (Illumina Assembly) | ecosystem: Environmental > Terrestrial > Soil >... | reverse complement strand
GCTGATCGAACGGCTTGGTCAGATAATCATCGGCGCCGATCTCCAGCCCGACGACACGATCCGTATGATCCGCCATGGCGGTCAGCATGATGACCGGCACGCGGGATCCCGTCCTCAACCTTTGGCAGAGGCTGAAGCCATCCTCCCCCTGCAGCATGACGTCGAGAATCACGAGATCCACCTTCTGCGACCGCAGAGCCTCGAACATGGCGGTTCCGTTCGTGGCGACAGCGACGGTATGGCCGTGTTTGCGGAAGAAATCGGTCAGGAGGGACAAAATTTCTTCATCGTCATCGACGAGCAAGAGATGGGGCATGGCGAGCATTTTCCTAGAATAGCGCTCAAAAATATCGGGCTCATGTCTGAGTTTCGTCCATTTGTACTGCGCCGAACACAATGTCGTGGCGCGCCCACAAAACGAACATCAAGCGGCTAAAAACGCCTTCTAGGATGGCTGCCATTCAACCGGGAGCAGCCAGTACCCATCCCTTCGTCGAGCTGTGCAACCGTCGTCGACCGGGCCACCGGCAGGCGAAGAGCAGCCCACTCACGCAACGGACCTTCGAGCCCAGTATCTCCTTCGGTGCGACCCACGAATTAGAGTACCCGCCGCGGGGGATACTGCTGATGCGATTGGAGATCCAGCATGACCTCATCCGAGCAACCCACAAATCGACTATATGTAACGGGATTCAAGTCATGATTAATGCAGAACCTGTCACAATGCGTGGCTTTTTACAGAGAGCCGGTTCTTTGTCGATGTTGGTAGGCGTCCTGGCGATCGCGGGCTGCGCGCAGGTGCCCACGGATCCGGCCGGCCGGGCCGCCTATGATGACGCCAACGACCCCATCGAGCCGATGAATCGCGCGATCTTCGCGGGCAACTTGTTTGTCGACCACCACGTTCTCAAACCCGTCGCGACCGCGTATGTGGATAACGTACCCGCCGGCGCGCGGCGATCCGTGCATAATTTCGTCTCCAATCTGGGCGAGCCGGTCGTCCTCGTGAATGACCTGCTGCAGGGGAACGTCAGTCGAGCTTGGACGACCACCGCACGCTTCGCCGTCAACACCACGGTAGGCGGCGCTGGATTTTTCGATCCCGCGACCGGGTGGGATCTTGGGTATCACGACGCCGATTTTGGCCAGACCCTGGGCGTCTGGGGAGTGGGCACCGGACCCAGCGTGCAACTGCCCCTGCTCGGCTTTACCAACCTGCGCGATACGGCCGGACGCGCGGTGGGGTTCGTCGCCGATCCGCTTGGCTATATTCCCGGCGGTACAATGTCGACTATCAGTTTGGCCGGCAGCGGGTTGGGCATAGTCGACGGCCGGGCGGAAGTGCTGCCGACCACGAACTCCCTGGAGAAGACATCTCTGGACTATTACGCGACCCTCCGCAGTTTCACGGCGCAAAAGCGCGCTGTCCTGGTCAAGGAGGGCAAGCTTGGACGATCCCTTCCCAAGTCTGACCCAGACTCGCCTTCGCCGGCAAAAGAACCGTCATCCGACCCTTCATCTCCCCCGGTTTCCTGACCGGGAATCTCGGGTACCGTACCCTTCACCACCGGCCATCCCCAGGTCGGCCATCGCGTCACGACAGACACATTTTGTCCAAACGGTATAGAGACCGACATCAACGAGATAAATTCGCACGCTAGGATCCCAATCCTCGAAGCTGCGATTGGCATTCAGAATGAGTTGGATTTCTCCAGGCGCGACCAAACACCTGTGGCATCCGCACCGTCTTTTCCGGAGCGCATCCGATCGGCAGTTTCCCCGCGGCAGACGGTTTGGGTTTTTCGATGACTATCGTGGCTAAGCTATTCGAGCTCTGCCAGCTGTTCGCGCTCACCTACGGCGTGCTGCTAAGCTGCTATTTCGTGTCCGCCTATGCCGTGCTGTTCCTTAACCGCCGGCATCCCGAACTCAGGATCCAGCAGGACCGCGCCGCGCGTCGCCAGGAAGAGCGGCGGGATCTCCGGCAAAGCTTGCGCTCCATCGCCTATATCGCGGGTTTCTTCTCGCTCGGCTGGTGGGTAAATTCCACATTGGGGATCGGCTGGCGGCCGGCCCATCCGACCGTCTTGAATACAGCGGTCTCTTTCGTCGTCTCGATGGTGCTCTTCGATACCTGGTTTTACTGGTTCCACCGGCTCATTCATTGGAAGCCGCTCTATCGCCATGTACACCGCTGGCACCACCGCTCCATCACGCCGAGCGTATGGTCGAACAACAGCGATACCTTCCTCGACAATTGCTTTTTACAGTCTTACTGGCTCTTCGCGCATCTGCTGTTCCCGGTCGCTCCCCTAGTCCTGTTCGTACACAAGATCTACGACCAGATCTCGGGCGTGGTCGGTCACTCCGGCTTCGAACATGGCGGCTGGTTGTGTCAACCGGGGTCGCCGATCATCAGCACCACGAATCACGACCAACATCACCGCTATTTTCTGTTCAACTTTTCGACGCACTTCACGTTCTGGGACCGGCTCATGGGAACGCTGCATCCCGACCACGATGAGGAGCTGCGACGGATGGGGCAGCGTCAAAGTGCCGACAGCTTCGGGAACCCATAGACCCTAGAACAGGTGCTGGCCGCCGGTGACGAACATCTCGACACCGGTCACATAGGCCGCCTCGGGGCTGCACAGATAGAAGATCGCCGAGGCGACGTCGCTGGGCTGCCCCAGGCGATGCAGCGGGATGCGCGGCACCAGCACATCGGTATTGGGCGACAGCATGGCGGTCTCGATCTCGCCGGGCGCGACCGCGTTGACACGCACGCCGAGCTGCGCGAACTCGACCGCCATCTCGCGCGTCAGCGCCGATAGCGCCGCCTTGGACGTGGCATAGGCCGACCCTGCGAAGGGATGCACCGAATGGCCGGCGATCGACGTCACGTTGACGATGGCGCCCTTGCCGCGCGCCAAGGCGGAGGCGAAGCCCCGTGCGAGACTGACCGGCGTGAAGAAGTTGAGCTGAAACACCTGGTGCCACTCGTCGAGCGGCCCGTTGAGACAACCGAGCCGCTCCTGAAACGGGGTTTTCGGCGAGATCCCCGCGTTGTTGACCAGCGCATGCAGCGGCCGGCCGGCCAACGCGTCATTGGCCTCGGCGACGAACTCCCCGACGCTGGCCGGATCGGCGAGATCGGCGGTGATGTGGTGGGTCCAGTTCGGGTCCCGCTTGCATTCGGCCGGCACCACATCGCGCGAGCAGGTGATCACGCGCCACCCGGCATCGCTGAACCGCTTGACGGTGGAATGGCCGATGCCACGGCTGGCACCGGTGAGGATCAGAGTGGGTGCTACGTCTGTCATGACGGCTCCGGTCTAGCGGCGATCGACCTTATCGGACCAGCCGCCTCACGGGAACAACCGTCCGGTGGTCCAGCCGGATTCGCTCCGGGTATAGACCAGCCGGTCGTGCAACCGGAAGGGCTGGTCCTGCCAGAACTCGATACGCTGGGGCACCACGCGAAAGCCTGACCAGAAGGGCGGCCGCGGGATCTCGCCATCGGCGAATTTCTCGGTGAGTTCGGCGACCCGCAGCTTCAGCACGTCACGGCTTTCCAACGGCCGGGACTGCGCCGAGGCCCAGGCGGCGATCCGGCTGTCGCGCGGGCGCGTGGCGTAATAGGCATCGGCTTCGTCATCGCCCACCACCTCGACCCCACCTTCGATGCGGATCTGGCGATGCAGGCTTTTCCAATGGAAACAGAGCGACGCGCGCGAGTTGCTGGTCAGCTCACCGCCTTTGCGGCTTTCGAAATTCGTATAGAAGACGAAGCCGCGCGGATCGATGCCCTTCAACAGGACGATGCGCACGGACGGCATCCCATCCTTGGTCGCGGTCGCCAGCGCCATCGCATTGGGATCGTTCGGCTCCGACCGCTTGGCTTCGTCGAACCACGCGTCGAAGAGAGTGAACGGATCGGTACTCGCGAGGCCATCCATCGGCCGCATCCTTTTCATGACATGTCCTCCTGAGATGTAGCCGCGCGGCGCCGATTTTCCAACCGGTCCGCGCGCCTTCGCATCCCACGACGACGAATATTTACCAGTTGCTAAGACAGAATGCCGATGCTACCCGCCGATGATGGATCCTTATGCACAGCTCGGGCTAGGCCGCGACGCCTCGATCGACGACATCAAGCGCGCCTATCGCAAGCTGGTGAAAGAGGTCCACCCGGACCTCAATCCCGGCGACCCGATGGCGGCGCGCCGTTTCGAAGATCTGACGGTCGCCTACGACACGCTGGTCGACCCGGAAAAGCGCAAGCGCTGGGATGCCGAGGCAGCGACGCGCGCGCGTTTTGGCAAGGCGATGGGCGGCGACGATGCTCTGTCGGAGTTCTTCCGGCGAACCTCGAAATTCACGGGCGGCGGCCAGGCGCCTCGGCCGAAACGCCCGGGTGCCGACACCTCGCATGTGCTGGAAGTGAGCCTCGTCGAAGCCGCGATCGGCGCGCGCAAGCATGTCGCGATGATCGATGGCCGGACCGTCGATCTGGTCATCCCGCCCGCGACCGAAGCGGGCCAGACGCTACGCCTCAAGGGGCGTGGCGCCGTCGGCCAGAATGGTGGGCCGTCGGGCGACGCCTATGTGACGATCAAGGTGATCCCTCACCCGCAACTCAACCGCGCCGGCAACGACATCACGATGACCTTGCCGGTCACGGTCGCCGAAGCCACCTTGGGTGCCGCCATCACGGTGCCGACCCTGACCGGGCCGGTCACCCTCAAGGTGCCGAAGGGCTCCAACAGCGACACGATCCTGCGCCTCAAGGGCCGCGGCGTGCCGCTGGCCGGCGAGCAGGCCAGCGGCGATCAGCTCGTGATCCTCAAGGTCATGCTGCCACCGGAGACCGACCCCACTTTCATGGCCTTCGTCGAACAGTGGTCCAAGACGTCACCTTACAAGGTTCGCTAAGCGGCCGTTTCGCTCAGTTTTCCAGCTTGAGGACACCGTCTTCCACGTTCGGCCGGCGGGGTACGATGCCGTTGGCGGCATACCAGTCGGCGATACGGCCGATCTGGGTGACGTCCGCCGTGGTCACGGCACGGGTCGGCACGGCATTGTTGCGGCCGATCTCCTCCGCCAGGTCGGTCGGCACGCCCATCACCTGCGTCCAGATCAGCCCCGCCTCCTGCTTATGCTCCGCGGCCCAGGCGTTGTCGGCCTGGAGCGTATCGAAGACGACCCGCAGCAAGGCCCGCTTCTCGGTGGCGAAAGCCTTGGTCGCCATGGTGGTGACGGCGTTGTCGGAGCCGATGGCCGCGCCATCCGCCAGGATACGCGCGTCGTAGCTCTTCACGGCGATGGCCAGAAACGGGTCCCAGGTCGCCCAGGCATCCACATGGCCGGAGGTAAAGGCGGGGCCGCCATCGCTGGGGCTGAGATAGGTGCGGGTGACGCTTTTCGGGTCCATGCCGGCCCGTTCCAGAGCCCGCACCAGCAGGTATTCCCCCGTGCCGCCGCGATTTACCGCCACGCTGCGGCCCGCCAGGTCTTTCACCGTCTGGATGGATGATTCCCGTTTCACGAGGATGCCCTCGGCGGCGGGCGCCATCTTTTGGTAGGCGAAGATCACCATCGGCACGCCGGCGGCGAAGGAGGCGATGCAGGAGGTGGAGCTGCCGACCGTGATATCGATGGCGCCGGCGTTCATCGCCTCCACCGCCGGTGCGGCGGCCGGGAAAGGACCGGACCATTCCACCGTGGCGCCCTGCGCCGCCAGCGCCTTTTCCAGCGAGCCGCGTGCCTTGGCGAGCGTCACATCGTTGGGGCCGCGCAGCCATCCGATGCGGACGACGTCGCCCGCGGCGCGCGCCGACCGACCCGACCCAATCAGGCCCGGCCCGGCCAGGAGGGTCGCGGCGGCGAACAGGCCGAAAGTGCGTCTATGCATAATGTGTCGTCCTTTCAATAGGGAGGGCATCGACCGCCGGACTGGCCGCCACACCGAGCCGGGTCAGCAACTCATCTTCAAGGACCGCCAAGCGCCCGTCTCCGCGCCGGCGCGGATGGGGCACGTCGATGGTGACGCCGTGGACGACCCGCCCGCCTTCCAGCAGGAGCACACGGTCGGCCAGCATCACGGCTTCCCAGACGTCATGCGTCACCAGCAGGATGGCGGGACGATGCCGCCGCCAAAGCTCGCTGACCAGCGCGTGCATGCGGATCCGGGTGAGGGCGTCCAGCGCCGCGAAGGGTTCGTCCAGCAGCAGCAGATCCGGTTCCCGCACCAGGGCGCGGGCGAGGGCGACGCGCTGGGCTTCGCCCCCCGACAGCGATTTCGGCCAGGCCGCCTCCCGCCCTTCCAGCCCGACCTCCGCCAGGGCGGCCCGCGCAACCGCCTGGGCATCCGGTCGGCGCAGGCCCAGCGCTACATTCGCCAGCACCCTCTTCCACGGCATCAGCCGGGGTTCCTGGAACACCATGGTCCGGCGCGGCGGGAGCTGCGCCACCGCGCCGGGCACCTCGTCCAGGCCGGACAGGACGCGCAGCAGGGTGGACTTGCCCGAGCCGCTGCGGCCCAACAGGGCCACGAACTCGCCCGGCTGCAGCGACAGATCCAGCCGGTCCAGCACGACCCGTGGACCAAACGCCCGGGTAAGGCCGCGTATCTGAAGAATGGGCGGGCTCATACGGTCAGCGCCAATCGCCAGTCCAGGAGACGCTTTTCCGCCAACCGCACCAGCGCATCCGTCGCCAGCCCCATACCGGCATAGACCAGCAGGCAGACGACGATGACGTCCGTCTGCAGGAAGTCTCGCGCCCTGGTGATGAGCGCGCCGAGCCCGCTGCTGGCATTGATCTGTTCGCCGACCACCAGGCTGAGCCAGGCCACGCTCAACCCATAACGCACGCCCACCAGCAGGGCGGGCAACGCAGCGGGCAGGATGATGTGGACCACCCGCTCCAGCGGGTCGAGGCCGAGAATGCGGGCGGCTTCGACCAGCCGCGCATCCACGCCGGCGATGCCGCCATAAAGCGTGAGATAGATGGGAAACAGCGCGCCGATCGCGACCAGCCCGACCTTCGGCAGCTCGCCGATGCCGAACCACAGGATGAACAGCGGCAGCAGGCCCAGGAACGGCATCGCCTTGAACATCTGCAGCAGCGGATCCACCACCACATCGCCGGCGCGCGACAACCCCGCCAGCACCGCGAGCGTCACGCCGGCCGCGAGCGCGATGCCGAAGCCGGCGGCCACGCGCAGCAGGGAGACGAGCAGGCTGGTCAGCAGCTCGCCCGAACGGGTCAGCTCCCAGGCGGTCAGCGCGATCTGCGTGGGTGAGGCCAGGATGCGCGACGGCAAGATGCCGGACGCGCTGCACGCCTGCCACGCCAGCAACAGCGCGATCGGGGACAAGAGGCGCATACCGCTTTTCATGGCCCGCTCAGCGCATGGGGGAAAAGGAGGTCGGGCGCAGGATGCGGCTACGCATCGACTGCACATAGACCGCGGCGCGGCTTCGAAACGCCTGCCAGCGCGGATCGGCTTCCATCGCCGCCCGGCGGCGCTCGCGATCCCCCATATCGGCGTAGCGCCACATATGCACGACCTCGTTCACCACCCCCGCATCGGTGGTGAACCACCCCACCAGCTCGCCAAGATGGCTGATCTGCAACGCCATCCCTTCGGCCACATAGAGGTCGAGGTAGTCCTTCACATGGACCGGATGGATGGCATAGGTGCGCTCGTCGAGGATCATGCGGATCTCCTCAGCCTGCCGCCGGACTGCTGGACGAAGCCCCGCTGGACGAAGCCCCGTCGGGCGGGTCACCGCCGGACAGGTCGCGATCGAACAGGGTCGACCAGGTGAAGTGTTTCACGTCCCTCACCTCCCGTTCCACCGGCAGACGCGGCAGCACCAACTCGCCAAAGCGATAGGCTTCCTCCAGCAACGGCATGCCGGAGAGGATAAAGGTTTCCACCCCGGCCGCTTGATAAGCCTCCAGGGTCCGGATGACCGTATCCGGCGAGCCCACGATGGCGGTACCGGGTCCGGGCCGCACCAGGCCGATGCCGGACCAGATGTTGGGCGCGATCTCCAGCGACCGCGGGTCCGCCGCCTTGACGCCGCCATGCATCGCGGACATGCGCTGCTGGCCCACCGAATCGGTACCGCCGACGAAACGTTGGTTGGCGGCGATGGCTCCCTCATCCATGCGGTCGTACAGCCACTGCGCGGCCTCCCATGCTTCCGAATCGGTTTCGCGCACGATGACGTAGAGGCGGACACCATAGGACAGCTCTCGCCCGAGCCGGCCGGCGGCAGCCTTCACTTGCTCCACCTTTTGCCGCATCTGCTCCGGCGTCTCGCCCCAGGAAAGGTAAGTGTCGACATATTGGGCCGCGACGTCGATGGCGCGGTCGGACGAGCCGCCGAACCAGAGCGGCGGCGGCTGGATGGCGCTGCCCGTGGGCAGGGCGATCTTGGCGCCGGTGACGGCGAGATACTTGCCCTCATAGGTGACGCTCTCGCCGGCCATCAGCCGGTGCCACACCCCCAGATATTCGGCCGCCATGTCGTAGCGGTCGTCATGCGGCAGGTGCATGCCATAGGCACCCAGCATCTTGGCGTCACCGGAGACGACATTGATCATGACCCGGCCACGGGAGAATTCCTGCAGCGTGGCCGCCATTTTGCCCAGCAGAGTGACGGGCACCAGCCCGGGATGGATGGCGATCAGGAACTTCAGCCGTTCGGTGACCGGCAGCAGCGACGCGGCCAACACCCAGACGTCATGCGATCCGGTGGCGAACAACGCGCCGGTATAGCCAAGCTGGTCGTATGCCATGGCGAGCTGGCGGAAATAGCCGTAATCGACCTTCCGCGACCCCTGCGGTGTCCACGGATAGGCGCCATCGGGCGCGCACATATACCAAAGGACGTTCATTTCACGAGGCTCCAGGCGAATCAGGGCTCCAGGCGGATCAGGCCGCGAGAAAGGCGGGGCGCAGGGCGGTTGCGAGGTCGAGCTGTCTCGGCAGATCGCCATGCCGGACGAGTGTGTCGGCTTCCGCCTGCTGTTCGGCGATGATCTGCGGCCCGGCGGGACCGATCGACCAGTCCCGCGCCGCGACCACCTCCCGCCAGGCGGCGATATCCGCCTCGCCGGCTCCCGCGTCGGCCAGCAGCCGTGCCGCTCGCAGCGGATCGGCGGCGATGTCCCGCCCCAACCGCGCCAGACAAGCGGCGAAGCCGTCCAATGTCGCCTCCGACACCGCGCATCCGCGCAAGGTCCAGAACACGGAACGGTTGGGAATCGTATCACCGCAACGGGTTAGCAACTGTGCTCGGCCAGCGGCGAGCGACTGGTCCAGAAGGGGGGCCATGGCGACCCATGCCTCCACCTCCCCGGTTCCCAGCGCCCGCAGCGAGGCCCCCGGCGAGAGTTCGGTCCGGTGCACATCGCCCAGACGCAACCCCACCTTCTCAAGCTCGCGTGCCAGCAGGTATGTGTGGAAGGAACCGTCCAGCAAGGCGACGCGCCCGCCCTTCAGGCTCCGCATATCGGTGATGGGGGAGCCCGGTGCGACGACCAGCCCCCCATTGGCCGGCCGTGGCGCGGACGCGGCCACGTACACCACGTCCATTCCCGCCGCCTGCGCCAGGATCGGCGGCGTGGACCCGGTGCCGCACATGTCGATGCGCCCTTCGGCCAGCAGCTTCGCACTGTCCCGCCCCTCCTCATAAGGCACAAACGTGACGTCCAGCCCGTCGAAGGCGCCCGGCCAGCTCCCGGCGAGGAACAGGTGCAGGTTGTTAGGATGAATGCCGACGCGCAATACCATCACCGAGGCTCCAAGAGGTGGTTGGACTTTACTCCCGCGGATCATCGTTATACTTTTTTGTAGATTGTCGGTCGAGCCGGTGGCCGTCAAGCGCATTCGACAGGTAGGTGTGTATGAAGGCGTCATTGTTGTGTCGGGATATTGGGGCTGCGAGCGACTTGCTGCGCGCCTTGGGGAACCCGAGCCGTCTCGCGATCGTCTGCCTGCTGCTGGAAGGCGAGCGGTCGGTGATGGAAATGGAGGTAGCCTTGAGCATTCGACAACCGACGCTATCCCAGCAACTGACAGCGCTGCGCGAGGCCGGGCTGATCCAGAGCCGCCGCCAGGTCAAACATGTATTTTATCGCGTCTGCGACGACCGGGCCGCCCGGATCGTCGCCACCCTGCGAACCATGTTTTCGGATCTGCTGCCCGCCTCGGCGCTGCTGGCCGTCACGAACGGCGGAACGGACCGCCAGACGCTGGCCAGAGCCGCCGCGCTGAGCCGGATCGCCGAGCGGGAGATGATGTGACCCCCGCGTTCTCAAACAGTCTCTAAGACCGGATCGTCGCAGGCTCCGCCTTCCCGTACCTGCCGGCGTCGAGGACGCTCGCGATCGGCAGCGCCATCACCTCGGCCTCCACCTCGCGCAAGGCGCCGATCGCCGGGTCCAGCCTGTCGGCCCATCGGCTTCGCCGCTGATTGCCGATGGCCTTCTCCAACGCGCCGCGCAGATCGCCCAGCGTCACCGCGGCGAGGTCGCGATTCAAGATCCAGGCGCGGCCGGTCGTCTCCGCCACGAAGCCCGCGCGCGCCAATGCCGTCAGGTAGTCGGTCACGACGCCCGGCGGTGCGTGAAGTTCATGGCTGAGCGCCGGGGTCCGCCACGCCCCACCCTGCCGGTGCGCCGCCGCCAAGAGCTCGATCAACGCCAGCGCCAGCGCCAGATCCGGCACACGCCTGAAGCCTTCCGTTCCCTCCTGCTCCATCCGCCAGCGCGGCACCGCCGCCGCGATCACCGCGCCGAACAGCACCACGCCCCAGGAGAGATACATCCACAGCAGGAAGATCGGGATCGCCGCGAGCGCACCATAGACGGCCTGATAGGAGGCGAAGTGCGAGATATAGAGCGTGAACAGCCACTTCATCATCTCGAACAGCAGGGCCGCGACGACGGCGCCGATCGCCGCATCCCGCCAGCGCACGGTGCAATGCGGCAGCAGGCAATAGATCAGGGTCAATCCCGCGGCCTCCAGCACCACCGGCACCAGCCAGGCGAAGCCGGCGACCCAACCGCTCATGGCGGTCGCGACCGGCGTGTCCCGCAACCCCAGGCGACTCGCCATCATGTCGAGCGAGCCGGATACCGACAGCCCGACCGCCAACAGAATCGGGCCGAGCGTCAACACCGTCCAATAGATCATCACGCGCGCGAACCAGGGACGGGGGGTGCTGACCCGCCATATCGCGTCCAGCCGATCCTCGATCGTCGCCAGCAGCATGATGGCGGTGAAACCCAGCACCGCGAGCCCGACGGCGGTCGTCTTGCCGGCGCTCGCCGCGAAATAGCGGATGTACCATTCGGCGGTGTCGCCGATCTCGGGCACGAAATTGCGAAACAGCGCGCCCATCAGCTGATCGCGGATGCTGTCGAAGATCGGAAAGGCGGATAGAATCGCGAGGGCGATCGCCAGCAGCGGCACGACGGAGACGAGCGTCGTATAGCTGAGCGCGCCCGCCGCCGCGAAGCAGCCGTCACGGACGAAGGAGACCACCACGAACCGGCAGAATTCGGCCAATTGCCGGACGCCCCGGCGCAGTCCGCCTTTTTCATCGGGGCCGACCGCCTCATCGATGCCGCCCGCCTGGACGGTTTCGCCGGATGTCATGGTCGATCCACCGTTCATATCATGGGCCACAATTTGCCCAGCCGATCTAGACGAGAGTTACAGTAGGCGGCGGGCGTCCGGTTTCCAAGGGACGGGCAATTTTCCCATAAACCGGCTCGTGTCCGGGGCGCCTTCCCGCCGCTCCGCCGTTTCGTGTAGCATCGCGCGACTTTGCCGTTTCAGGTTCAGTGGGTTTTAGGGAGTTGTCGAGGATGCCAGATGGTACGGCCCTTATGGCCGGCAAGCGCGGTCTTATCATGGGTGTGGCGAATGACCGCTCGATTGCATGGGGTATCGCCAAGATGCTTCACCAGCACGGCGCCGAGATCGCCTTCACCTATCAGGGCGAGCCGCTTGCCAAGCGGGTGCGGCCGTTGGCGGAAAGCGTCGGTTCCGATTTCGTGATCGATTGCGACGTCACCGACGAAGCCAGCATGGATAAGACCTTCGACGCCTTGGCGACGCGCTGGGACAAGATCGATTTCGTGGTCCACGCCATCGCCTTTTCCGACAAGGAGGAGTTGAAGGGCAAATACGTCAACACATCGCGGGCGAACTTCACCCGCTCGCTCGACATCTCGTGCTTTTCCTTCACCGATGTCTGTCGCCGCGCCTCACCGCTGATGACCGAGGGTGGCAGCCTGTTGACGCTGACCTATTACGGCGCCGAGCGGGTGATGCCGCACTACAACGTCATGGGCGTCGCCAAAGCGGCGCTGGAAGCCAGTGTGCGTTACCTGGCCGTCGACCTCGGCGACCGGAACATCCGCGTCAACGCGATCTCCGCCGGACCGATCAAGACGCTCGCCGCCTCCGGCATCGGCGATTTCCGCTACATCCTGAAATGGAATCAGTACAACGCGCCGTTGAAGCGCAACGTCACCATCGAGGATGTCGGCGGCGCCGGGTTGTACCTGTTGAGCGACCTCGGCTCCGGGGTCACCGGCGAGGTACATCATGTCGATTGCGGCTATCATGTCGTCGGCATGAAGGCGGTCGACGCGCCCGACATCGCGGTCGTCTGAGGACGGGTCCGATGGCCGGCAACAGCTTCGGCGGTTTGTTCCGGTTCACCACCTGGGGCGAAAGCCACGGGCCGGCGATCGGTTGCGTCGTCGACGGTGTACCGCCGCGCCTCGCCTTGGCGGAGCCGGATATCCAGCACTGGCTGGACCGGCGCCGCCCCGGCCGCTCGCGCTACACGACCCAGCGGCAGGAGCCGGATGCCGTGCGCATCCTGTCCGGCGTCTATGAGGGGCAGACCACCGGCACGCCGATTTCCCTGGAGATCCTCAACGAGGATCAACGCTCCAAGGATTACGCGGCGATCGCCGATCGGTTCCGGCCCGGCCACGCCGATTACACCTATTGGGCGAAATACGGCATCCGCGACCCGCGCGGCGGCGGCCGGTCATCGGCGCGCGAGACCGCCAGCCGGGTCGCCGCCGGCGCCGTCGCCCGGCTGATCCTGGGGTCCTCGGTCACGATCCGCGGCGCGCTCGTCCAGATGGGGCCGCATGCGATCGATCGATCGCGGTGGGATTGGGCGGCGGTCGAGCAGAACCCGTTCTGGTGCCCAGACCCTGTCGCAGCCGAGCAGTGGGCGGAATATCTGGACGGCGTGCGCAAAGCCGGCTCGTCGACCGGCGCAGTGATCGAGCTGGTCGCCTCGGGCGTGCCGGCGGGGCTGGGCGCACCGATCTACCGCAAGCTCGATGCCGACATCGCGACGGCGTTGATGAGCATCAACGCGGTGAAAGGTGTCGAGATCGGCGACGGCTTCGCCGCGGCATGCCTCTCCGGCGAGGACAATGCCGACGAGATGCGCATGGCCGCCGGCCAACCTATCTTCCTGTCGAACCATGCCGGCGGCATCCTGGGCGGCATCTCGACCGGCCAGGACATCGTCGCCCGCTTCGCCGTGAAGCCGACCAGCTCGATCCTGGCGGAGCGGCGCACGGTCACCACCGGTGGCGAGGAGGTGACGATCTCGACCAAGGGCCGCCACGATCCTTGCGTCGGTATCCGCGCCGTGCCGGTCGGCGAAGCGATGCTGGCCGCCGTCCTCGCCGATCATCTGCTGATGCACCGGGCGCAATGCGGCTGAACCCGCCCCAACTCCGGAGGAGCCGACGCCATGCCCCAACCAGAGCACATCTCGGCGCTGGGCGTTCCTGACCCGGCGACCCTCGACGACGATCTCAAGCCGATCTGGGACAAATGCGTCGAGAAACTGGGCTTCGTGCCCAACGTCTACGCCGCCTATAGCCTGAAGCCGCAGCGGCTCCGGCACTTCATGGCGATGTACAACGAGATCATGCTGGCACCATCGAGCCTCTCCAAGCTGGAGCGCGAGATGGTCGCCGTCGTGGTATCGAGCGCCAACCGCTGCTACTACTGCCTGGTGGCCCATGGTCAGGCGGTGCGCCGGCTGTCCGGCGACCCGGAGCTGGGCGAGATGATGGCGCTGAACTATCGGGTCGCCAAGCTGGATGCCCGGCAACGCGGCATGCTCGACTTCGCCTGGAAGCTCACGACCACCCCGTATCTTATCGAGGACGCCGACCGCGAAACCCTGCGGCGGCTCGGCTTCGACAATGACGGCATCTTCGACCTGTCGGAGACGGTCGCCTTCTTCAATCTCTCCAACCGCATGGCCGCCGCGACCGACATGATGCCGAACCGCGACTACCATCGCCTGGACCGGTGACACGATGCTATTTCGCTTTCTGATGCGCCTGTTCGCAACGATCGGCCTTCTGGTCGTCGTGGTCGTGGGTGTGGGCATCGCCCTGGCGCTGACCTATCGGGGCAAAGCGCCCGAGGTCGCCGCCAATACCGTGCTGGAACTGGATTTCGACAAGCCGGTCACCGACGGTGCCGAGCGGCAGCCGCTCAGCCGGCTGCTCGGCGGCGGCGGGACGACCCTGCCGCGCGTTCTCGAAACGCTGCGCCGCGCCGGCACCGATGACCGGGTCAAGGGCGTGATCGCCCGCGTCGGCAATGGCGGCATGGGCATCGCCCAGATCCAGGAACTGCGCGACGCCATCAAGGCCTTCCGCGCCAAGGGTAAATTCGCCATCGCCTATGCGGAAAGCTTTGGCGAAGGCGGGCCGGGTACCGGCAGCTATTATCTGGCGACCGCCTTCGACGATATCTGGCTGCAGCCCCTGGGCGGCGTCGGCCTCACCGGCATCCGGTCCGAGGCGATGTTCCTGCGCGGCACGCTGGATAAGCTGGGCGTGGTGCCGCGGCTCGACCATCGCGAAGACTATAAGACCGCGATGAACATGGTCACCGAGACCGGCCTGACGCCTGCCCATCGCGAAAGCCTGGAGAGCACGCTGGGCTCGATCTACGGCCAGATCGTCGCCGGCATCGGCGACGGCCGCAAACTAGACCCCGACAAGGTGAAGAACCTGGTCGATAACGGCCCCTATCCGACCGAGGAAGCCAAGTCGAGCGGCCTCGTCGATCATGTCGGCTATCGCGACGAGGCCTTCGCCGCTTCGCGAGCCCGCGCCGGAGCGAATCCCTCCTTCAGCGCCCTCAGCCGCTACCTCTCCGCCACCGATGCCGATCATACGGGCGGCACGGTGATAGCGATCCTGCACGCCAACGGCATGATCTCCCGCGGCGACGGTGGCACCTCGGCCTTGAGCCGCGATGAGAGCGTCACGTCGGACAGCTTCACCCGTGCCATCCGCGCCGCCGTGGCCGATCCGGCGGTGAAGGCGATCCTGCTGCGCGTCGACAGCCCCGGCGGCTCCGCCGTCGCGTCGGAGACGATCTGGCGTGAGACCGTTCGCGCCCGCGACGTGGGCAAGCCGCTGATCGTCAGCATGGGCGATGTCGCGGGCTCCGGCGGCTATTACATCGCGGCCTCGGCCGACAAGATCGTCGCCGAGCCGGGAACCATCACCGGCTCGATCGGCGTGGTCGGCGGCAAGATCCTGCTGGGCGGCCTGTACGACAAGCTGGGCATCGCCACGGGAGCCGTCGGCTTCGGCAAGAATTCGGACATGTTCAGCGACACGGCGGATTTCTCGACGGCGGGGAATGCGCGCTTCGAGCAATCGCTGGACGAGGTCTATGCCGGCTTCAAGGACCGCGTCGCGCGCGGCCGCAAGCTCACCCCCGCGCGCGTCGAGGAGATCGCCAAGGGCCGTATCTGGAGCGGCGAGGAGGCCAAGGCGAACGGGTTGGTCGATGCGCTGGGCGGCTATGACGTGGCCCTCGACCTCGTCCGCGCGGCGGCGAAGCTGGACAAGGGAGCGCCGATCGAGCTGCGCGACTTTCCACGCCCGCGCTCACCCCTCGACCTGGTGCTGGCCGGGCTGCGCGACGCGGGCGACACCGACCAACAGGTGACCATCGCCCCCGGCCTGGTGCGGCTGATGGCGGCCCTCGACCCGATCCTGCGCCGCGTCGAACTGCTGACGGCACCGCCGGGTTCGGTGACCATGCCGGCGGTGGATTTCCAGCAATAGGCCGCCTGCGACGAACAGTGGACCAATCAGATATGTTGGGAAAGGAAGGCGTTCACGGCTGAGCGGTTGGGAAAGGCGTCGAAAACGCCCAACTTTCCGGCCAAAATAGCCCCGCAGGCATTCGCGAAAGACAGGATGTCGGTCCATTCCCGACCTTCGGCGATGCCGACGGCAAGGCCGGCTGCGAAGGCGTCGCCAGCTCCCAATGTGTCGATAGCCTCGATCGGGAAAGCCGGCTGATGGAGCGGCATCCGGTCGCTCCGACAAAGGAAGGCTCCGCCTTCTCCAAGGGTTACGACGACCACAGCCGGCCCCAGCGCCATCACCTGTGCCGCGAATGCGGCGACCTCCGCTAATGAACTATGCTCATCGAAGACGGATATCGTAGCGCCTGCCAGATCGGACGCGAGAGCCGCTGCCTCATGAGCATTGAGGACCAGGACAGAGGTCAGCTCCAGGAGGCGGCGATCCAGCTTTCGGAATGGAGACGGGTTGAGGAGCGTCATCCTGCCAGCTTCGCGAGCGAGCGCGAAGGCCGCCACAATAGGTTCGTCGCCAATCTCAAATTGGGCGAGCGTGATGTCGGCATCGGCGATGTCGGCCGCCTTTGCCTGAACATCCTTTGCACAGAGAAGGGCATTGGCGCCGGGGAACACCGCCAGGCAGTTTTCGCCTTTAGCATCGATGAAGCCGATGCCGGCACCTGTCGATCCTGGAAGCCGATGCAGCATATCCGGCGATAGCCCGGCGCGATCCAACGCCGGCCCGGCCAGCCCCGACAGCATGTCATCGCCGATCGGCAGTATGCCGTTCACGACCGCCCCCAATCGTCTGCATGCAACGGCCAAGTTGAAGCCTTTGCCACCCGGCTCCAAAATAAAGGATTGGGCGGCAAGTGATTCTCCCGGCTTCGGAAGCCTCTCTACCTTGGCGGCGCTGGCGGCTACGAAGCTGCCGACGACGAAGAGCGTTATATCGTCTCGCATGAAAATCCCGTAGCTTGAAAAATCCGGCATACATGCAGGAACTGTGTTTCGACCTCCTTATTCTCACCGATGCAACCAAAACACAAAGTGACGGACACCACACAAAATGCCGTTCCCGAGCCCATTAGTTTGGTCGCTCGCCTCAAGCTGCGGGAAGATACGGCCATGCCGTTGTACCGTCAGCTCGAGGAACAGGTCGCCTCCATGATCGAGAGCGGCCTGCTCCCGCCGGGCACGACGATGCCGGCCGAACGGCAGATGGCTGCCGAAGTGGGCGTCAGCCGCACAACCGTCAAGCATTTCTACGACGCCTTGCGAAAGCGACGGATGCTGGCGGCACATGGCCGTCTCGGTTTCATCGTCCAAAAGCCGGAAACAATCCTCGAGCCGGGCATGAACCGGCTCAAGGGCTTTACCCAGGAAATGGAAGAACTCGGCCGCCGCCCGTCGTCCAAGATCCTGGAGCGGCAGGTTCTGAGCGACCGTCTGATCGCATCGATTTTCGGTCTACCCTCGACAGCACGCTTCCTGAAGCTGATACGCATACGGATGGGTGACGGAATACCTCTATCGCGTGAGATCGCCTGGTACAGCCTGGAGGCCTGTCAAAGCCTCGAACACGCGGATCTCTCCGGATCCGTTTATGCCTATCTCGGCGACCATGGCGCGCCGCCCGACCATTGCGAGCAGACGATCGAAGCGACCTCGCCGGACAGGGAAGAATGTTCGATTTTCGGTTTCGCCGCCCCGCTGCCCTGCCTTCTGATCAAGCGTCGGACATATGACAATGCCGACCGTATGCTCGAATATGTCGAGGGCTTGTTCCGAGGCGACAGCTACGCCTATCGCCTGAAGATGAAAATCTGATTGCTGCCTTGGCCCCCATAAACCGCGCCACCGCTGGCGGCGAAGCTCTGGATGTCAAGGCGACGGTTCGTTCGACAAATAAAGTGGCCGGCCATGACAACCACATCCGAGCAATCGACTAATTTTCTTGCGGAAATACGCAATGGCCTCCGGGATATTCTCCCTGCGGCCATCGCGGCAATTCCGATCGGACTGCTTTTCGGCGCCCTGTGCGTCGGCAAAGGGCTCTCGCCTTTGGAGGTTGCCCTGATGTCCGGGCTGGTCTGCGCCGGCGCGGCGCAATTCGCCTCGATCGAAATCTGGGGGCACCCCGTTCCGATCGCGGCCGTCGTGTTTTCAACGCTTCTGGTCAATCTCCGGAACCTGTTGATGAGCGCATCCCTGGTGCCAAAGACGGGATCGTTCACGGTCCTGCAGCGCATGCTCGGTTTCTACGCGCTATCCGATGAGAACTGGGCGCTGAGCGAGCGCAGAGCGGCTTCGAGACCCCTGACACCAGCGTATTTCTTGACGATGGGCGGCGTTCTTTACACAAACTGGGTTTTTTGGACCACGCTCGGCGCCGTTGCCGGAGCATTCCTGGGCGATCCGCGCCGGATCGGCGCCGACTTCGCTTTCACGGCGCTGTTCATCGGGCTTATCGCCGGCTTCTGGAAGGGCAAGAGTACGGCCGGCGCGGTCGTTTCAAGTGCCGTGGCCTCGGCCCTGGCCTTTATTGTCCTGGGTCCCCCCTGGCATGTTTTGGTCGGCGCGGCAGCCGGCATTCTGACGGCCTATGCCACATCGCGGGCGGATACAGCGTGACCCTCGATATTCCGACGCTCCTCGCCATTGCCGGCATGGCGCTTGTCACCTATGCGACCCGTATCGGCGGCCTCTTTTTCGCCGAGAAACTGGAACTTTCGGGTCGAGCGAGGGCCGCCTTCAACGAGATCCCGGCGGCGGTTCTCGTGGCGGTGATCGCACCGATGGCCCTTGCCACCGGCCCGGCGGAAACGGTCGCGGCACTCCTGACCGCGCTTGTCGCGCGGAAGCTTCCCTTGATCGCCACGATCGTCATCGGGGTGGCGGCGGTCGTGCTTCTACGCGGGCTTTTGGGGTAGTCTCCGCAGCCGCTTCGACCGTCAGCCTGGACCGGCTTTCCTCAGACCATCTTGGCGGCTGCCGGCACGATCACCCGCGGTCGGGAGAAGGACGGAACGGCCGCTTCCGAAATGCCGAAATTATTCGCCAGCAAGTGCCGAGGGGCCTTGGTCACCCAATCCGTCAGCGTACTCTCACGATAGATCCGGCTATCGAGCACTCCGACAATTTCCGCATCTTCCGTTCCGATGTTCTTGATGGCGTGTCCGCAATTGCGCGGGATATAGGCACAGTCGCCGGCCGACAGTTCGGCCACGGCCATCCGTTTGTCGCGGGCGAACATCGTGACGCGGGTCCGGCCCTTGAGAACATAGTGCCATTCGTTGGCGTCGGCATGCCAATGGGGTTCATGCATGGCGCCGCCTCGAAGCTTCAAGACCATTCCGGTCATCGTCGTCGAGAGCGGGAACTCCTTTTCCGACGCGACGTAGAGTTCTCCGCCGGCTGTGGAGATCTTTGGCTTATGCGACATCATCGCGTATCGATGGCTTCGCCCGCGATCAAGCGGCCGCGCCATCCTGGCCTGCGGCCCATCCAGTGCCAGCACATCACCCTGCATGATATAAGTCTCGGCCTCGGGAGCCTTCGCCAAGGCATCAGCCGCGAAGCCGAGTGTCTGCGAGAGGGACTGAGCGTCATAACGGCTCATCCAGTCGCTGATTCCGAAGGTGCCATGCTCCGAATAAAGCCCGTCATCGAAAGCCAGGATCGCATGGCATGATGCGGTTCCGAGCGTCTGAATCGCATGGCCATGTCCTTGCGGAAAATACCAGAGGTCTCCGGGGCCGAGATTGACCACTTCGGCCATACCCTCCGGATCGATCACCGTGACTTGGCAATGCCCATCGATGACATAGGCCCATTCCGCCGAATTGTGCCAATGCATCTCGCGCGCGCCGCCGGCATTCATGAATAAATGGGCCCCGGCGATATCCGTCGCGATCGGCAGCCCCCGCGTTGTGATCTCACGCGCCCATCCTCCCGAAGTCGCCTTGATCGGCCCCTTATCGAGCGACGCCGTGAAAGCGACCGGATCGCCCGTCTTCCGCGGAATCGTCGGCAAGAACTCGGCTGTGGGCGCCACATCGTAACCGGCCGCATGACCATCATTATTGGCCGCGAAGGCTCGCGTCGCGGCCAATGTCCCTGCGCCGAATGTCAAAGCGCGGATTACAAGACGTCGACTTAAATTGATCATGATTTTTCCTTTTTTTGCCGTTATCTGACCCGCGTTCCGACGTTAAAGATATCGAAAATCAATTCTGCGTAAAATTATAGAAATGTATAAAATACAAAATTATAGGTACTACAATCAGGGTAATGTTCAGAGTTATGAGTACATGTAATTTCATGATTTGAACCTTTCTGAGAAATCCGTTTTTCCTGCGACTTAGAGGATTTTCAAATGGGCCAAAGTACTCATGGCACATACAACAAGCGCCACGGCGACGGTGTAGGGCAAAAGCGAGCCTGCGGAAGTCACGTACCGGCGGCATCGCGGCACGGCCAAAAGTGTCCCCACGATCGCGAACCAGGCCGACGCCATGAAGAAAATGACGAAGCACGCGATAATCATGGAGGAGCCAGTCCTCAAATCCGGATGGTGGAGGAACAAAGCACCGAAGAAGGAAATAGAGACTGGATTGAACAATGCCGTGAACAGTCCGGTCAAAAATGCAGTTCTGCGCTCCAACTCGGCTGGTCGCGTCGATAGGTCAGCACCTCTACGCGACGTGAAGATTAGCCCGATGGCGGCCTTTATGAGCAGCGCGGCGAAAATGAATGTACCGATGATTTCGGCTATTTGTCCGGCAGGGAACAAGGCGGCGCCCGAGCCACCGATCGCGGCCGCCAATGTCGCGCCACTGGCAATGCCAAGCACGACATTGGCCGGAAAGCGCCGGGACGAATAAATGCTGGCCCGGGTCACCAAAAGCAAATTGGGCCCCGGTACGACAAGTACCGATGCATAAGGCAGAGCAAGTCCGAAGACGATGGAGGAGAGCACCGGGATGTCAATCATGACAAGGCCCCTGGGTGGCGCTCGACATCGCCCCTATGCCGATCAAATCGAGCCATCACGCCGGGTTCGGCTTCAGAAGTCGCTACCATCCGTCATCCCCTAGAACGTTAGGATCTTTGACAGCGCGACGCTGAAAGAGAGGTCACATGGATGACAAACCAGCTTATAAGAACCCATTAAATATCCAAAAGCAGTCCAATACAAGTCCCATTAGTGCCACATTTTCGGAACTTCGAGCAATCGCTGGACGACGTCCTGCCGGCTTCAAGGACCGCGTCGCGCGCGGCCGCTAGCTCAACCCCCTGCGCGCGTCGAGGAGATCACCAAGGGTCGCATCTGGGGCGGCGAGGAGGCCAAGGCGAACGGGTTGGTCGATGCCGGATGAGTGTTCGCAAGGCACGGGAAGTAACCGGCACCGCGGCCGCTGACTTTTCCCGTATCCGCCGCGCCAATCTCGGGCGCTTCACCGTCGATCGGCTAATAAGGGTTCTTCCCCACCTCGACCAGGAAGTAGAGATTTCCGTCGATATGCACCCACGGCGCCGTCAGGAAGCTCACGGCGCTCGCTACGCTCGGCCAGTAAGCGCCAGTTTGTAAGCAGCGACCGCGTCGGCGAAGCCCCTCACGAGCGCGTCTGCCGTCAGTTCATGGCCAATCGAAGCTTCATGCACGGCTGGGAGCGCCGCCAGAAGCGGCGGTAAATTATCGAGGTTCAGATCGTGGCCGATGTTCACGACAAGGCCAAGATTGGCGGCGCATCGGGCGGTATCGGCACAGGCCTCCAGCGATGCCTCGGCTCTACCGTCGCGCGCGGCGGTGGCATAGGAGCCGGTGTAGATTTCGATCCCATCGGCGCCGGTCGCCGCGACACGCGGCACCACGTCAGGATCGGGATCGACGAATAGGATGACCCGACAGCCGAACTCCTTCAGGGCGGTGACCGAGGATCTGACCAGAAGCGTATCGTCGGCTCCAAGCTTCCATCCTTCTTCCGAGGTGAGAACGCCGGGTGCGTCGGGGACCAGCGTGCATTGCTCCGGCCGCACCATCCGGACGATGTCGAACAGTCGCGTGTCGGGGTAGCCTTCGACGTTAAGTTCAAACGCAGGTCGCCATGGTTTCATCAGTTCCGCCAATCCGAGTACATCGGTGCGGCGGATATGGCGCTCGTCCGGCCGTGGATGGACGGTTATGCCATCCGCCCCGGCCTCCCGCGCAAGCGCGGCGAAGCGCAGTACGTCGGGCACACCCGTACGACGCGAGTTCCGCAACAAAGCAACCTTATTCAGGTTCACGCTGAGACGGGCGGCGGATGGGGTAACGACTTGATTCATAGGGCTGCCTTCCGCACCGACTCGACCGGATTCCCAGCCGACTCAAATGCGCATAACCGGACGCCTAACATCCGTCAACGATCGCGAGAGCAACGCCAAACCTTAACGACCGCCAAACGCTATCCCACAGACCAGCCATGCCGGAACCGCCGTTGTGCGGTGCGGCAACTTAACCGACGCTTGGTCTAGTCATCACTGCAATTGGACCGAGACATGTTCGCACGCTTGGCCGCCGGATCGCGGCCGAACGCCAATGATCCTATGTTCATCGCCGCCCTCGCGGTGCTGATGACGTTCGGTCCGATGGCGATCGACATGTACCTTCCGGCCTTGACCTCGATCGCCGGGGTGTTCCATGCGACGCAGGACCAAGTGCAGTGGTCGCTCTCCGCGTTCTTCCTCGGTTTCGGTATCGGGCAGATCGTCTGGGGCGCGCTCAGCGATTGGCTGGGGCGGCGCATACCGGTGATGGTCGGCATCGCCCTTTACGGCATCGGCTGCGTCGGCTGCAGCTTGGCGCCGGACATCGCCCATCTGGCGGTCTGGCGCTTCGTCCAGGCGCTGGGCGCCTGCGCCGGACCTGTGCTGGCACGCGCCATGGTGCGCGATGCCTTCGGTCGCGATCGCGCCGCCAGCGTTCTGTCGCTGATGATGCTGGTCATGGGCATCGCCCCGATGGTCGCACCCCTGGTTGGCGGCCAGATCCTGATCTATGCGAATTGGCGGACCATCTTCTGGGTGCAGGCGGCGTTCGGCATCGTGGCCTTGCTGGGCGTGATGAGCCTGCCGGAAACCCTCGCCCGCGGTGAGCGGCGCGAACTGCATATCGGTCACATGGCGCAGGCCTACCTGCGGCTGCTGACCAGCCGGCAATATCTCGGTTATGCATTGTCGTCCGCCATGATCCTCGGCGCCATGTTCGCCTATATCTCCGGCTCGCCCTTCGTCTATATCGAGTATTTCAAGGTCCGGCCGGAGAATTACGGCTTTCTGTTCGGCGTGAACATCGTCGCGATGATCATTGTGAATACGCTGAACAGCCAGTTGGTGATGCGCTTCGGCACCGATCGAATGATGCGCATCGGCTGCGTGATGTCCGCGGTATTCGGCATCGCGTTGCTGGCCGTGGCAATGACCGGCTTCGGCGGGCTGTTCGGCATCGCCGCGACGCTGTTCCTGTTCCTCGGCATGAACGGCATGGTCGGCGCCAACGGCATGGCCGGCGCCATGTCGTCGTTTCCCTATATCGCTGGCTCCGCCTCCGCCCTCGCCGGCATGCTGCAATTCGCTTCCGGTGCGCTCGCCGGCAGCGCCGTCGGCGCCTTGGCCAACGGCACCCCGATACCGATGGCGGCGGTCATCTGCGGCACCAGCATCGCCGGCGCCGCCCTCAATATCGCCCTGGTCCGCCGCGCCGCCTAATCGGCCACCCAGCCGGCACCGACTATCCCGCGTCGCGCCACACGGCGCCGGCCATCTGGCGGTCGACCAGCCTCGCATAGGTGCCGCGCCGGGCGATCAGCTCCGCATGGCCGCCGGCCTCGATCACCCGCCCGCCATCCAGCACCAGAATGGTATCCGCCGCCTGGATGGTCGACAGCCGATGCGCCACCACGATGGTGGTGCGGTCGACCATCAACGCGTCGAGGGCGGCGCGCACCTGCTGCTCGCTCAACGTGTCGAGATGCGAGGTCGCCTCATCCAGCACGAGGATCGGCGCGTCCTTGAGGAAGGCGCGGGCGATGGCGATCCGCTGACGCTGGCCGCCGGAAAGCTGCACACCGCGCTCGCCGACCCGGGTCCGCAACCCATCGGGCAACCGGGCGACGAACTCGCTCAGCGCCGCTTGGCTGATCGCCCGATCCAGCTCCTCGGCACTGGCGCCGGGTCTCGCCAGCAGGATATTCGCCGCCAGCGTATCGTTGAACAGATAGGTGTCCTGGGCGACCAGGGCGATCCGCTCGCGCAAACCATCGAGCGAAAGCCGACGCAGATCGACGCCATCGAGCAGGATCGCCCCCTGCTGCGGATCCCAAAAGCGCAGCAACAGGTTGGCGATGGTCGTCTTGCCGGCGCCGGACGGCCCGACCAAGGCAACCGTCGAGCCCGCCGTCACCTCGAAGCTCATCTCGGCAAGGGCAGAGCGCTGCCGGCCCGGATAGGTAAAGCCGACCCGGTCGAAGCGGAGCGCCGAGCCGCCGGAGGGTGCCGCCGGCAGGATCGGCCCATCGGTGATCACGACCGGTTCGGCATGCACGACATGCAGCCGCCGGGTCGAGGCGATGGTATCGGCGAGTTGCCGGCCGACCTGCGCGATCTCGGCGATCGGCATGAACGCCGCGACCGAGATCAGGATCAACAGCGGCAGCAGCGCCGGCGAGAGCCAGCCGGCGGTCACCATCGCCGCGCCGCCAACGGCGACCACGAGCCCGCCGAGGCCGGTCGCGATCTCCAGCCCCGCCGTCTGGCGTGCCAGATCGGCCAGCAAGGCGAAACGCAGCGTCTGATAACGCTCGACCAGGCCCGCGAACTCCGTGCGACGGGCGCCGGTCGCCTGGAAGGCGATCAGTTCGGACAGACCCTGGATCGTCTCAGTGATATGCGCGCTCAATTGCCCAAGCGCCTGACGCGCCTCCGACCCCAGCCGATCGATCTTGCGGCGCCCCATGATGGGCGACAAGGCGGCATAGCCGAGGAACGGCAGCAAAGCGAGGGCGAGCGGCCAGCCGGTCCAGAACAGCGTCGCCAGCACGGCACCGGGGACGATGACCGCGACGCAAGCCGGCGCCACGGTATGCGCGAAGAAATACTCGACCGTCTCGACATCCTGGGTCGCGAGCGCCACCAAATCGCCGGATCGGCGTTGCAGCAGATAGGCCGGCGCCAGCGCATCGAGCTTGGCGAACAACTGGATGCGCATCTCCGCCAACAGCTTGTAGGCCATGGCATGCGCCAGCCAGGATTCCAGCCAGTGCAGCACCGCCGCCACGGGTGCCGCGATTAGCAACCCGACCACCAGCGAGGTGACCGGCGTGCCGTATTTCACCGCCGCGATCACCAAGGCGCCCAAGACGCTGACGCCGATGAAGGCCGCCACCCGCCCGATGCCGTAACCGACCGTCAGGGCCAGGGCGCGCCACCACGGGCGGATGACGCGCAGCAATGTCGCGATCGTCTCGGGCCAGCCGACCAAGGCGGCGTCCGCCCCGATGTCCCGCCGCTCGATGGTGGCGGCTTCCTCACCGACCGGTACCGCCGCCGCCTGGGCCGGCACCGGCAGCAGCTCGATCGTCGCCGGGGCGCCGGTCGTCGCCACCTGCGGTCCCATCAAGCGCCGATAGGCGCCGTCGCGCGCGATCAGTTCGTCATGCCGGCCGCTCTCCACCACCCGGCCCTCATCGAGCACCAGGATGCGGTCCGCGCCGATCACGCTGGACAGGCGATGCGCCAGGATCAGGGTGGTGCGGCCCTGCATCAGCCGGTCGAGCGCCTGCTGGATGATCGCCTCGTTCTCAGCGTCGACCGCCGACAGCGCCTCGTCGAGGATCAGGATCGGCGCGTCGCGCAACAGGGCGCGGGCGATCGCCAGACGCTGCCGTTGACCGCCGGACAGGCGGGCACCACGCTCGCCGATCAGCGTCCGATAGCCATCGGGCAACGCCTCGATGAAATCATGAGCATTGGCGGCACGGGCCGCTTCGATCATCGCCCCCGTGCTGGCGTCGGGCCGGCCGAGCCGCAGATTGTCCTCGATCGTGCCGTAGAACAGCGTGGTGTCCTGGGCGACGACGGCGATCTGCCGCCGCACCTGCTCGGGATCAAGCGCGCGCAGATCGGTGCCGCCGATGCGTACCGCGCCGGCTTGCGGGTCGTAAAGCCGCAACAGCAATTGCACGATCGAGGATTTGCCGGCGCCGCTCGGCCCGACCACCCCGACCCGTTCACCGGCGGCGACCTTGAAGCTCAGCCCCTCATGCGCGGCGCGGCGCCGGCCCGGATAGGCGAAACCCACGGCGTCGAATTCCAAAGTCGGCGCCAGATCGGGCATCGGCCGAACCGAAGCCGCCGCGGCCGGCGCCGGGCTCTCGCTGTCGAGCAACGCGTGGATGCCGGCCGCGGCCGATTGGCCGGTCATGCCCTGGTGCAGCAGCGAGCGCAAATCGCGCAGCGGCCGAAAGATCTCCGTACCGGCCATCAGCACGATCAGCAGCGCCTCCAGGCTCATCGTGCCATGGGTCACCCGATAGGCGCCCAGCGCCACGGCCGCGGCGGCCCCCAGCGCCGTCCCGAGATCGGTCATGCCGCGGGTCAGCAAACCCAGCGCCAACACCCAGAACGTGCTGTCCGACAGCGCCCGCGCCTTATCGGCGAGCATCGCGCCATAGGTCCGGCTCTGGCCGAACGCCTTCAAGGTCGGCAATCCCTGCACCGCGTCGAGGAATTCCTCGCCGAAGGCCTTGAACGCCTTCTGCCGAGCCAGCGCCGCTTGACGATCGCGGCGATGGATCAGGATCGGCAACAGCAGCGTGAACAAGGCCGCCGCGACCAATACCGACGCGACGGGCAGGTCCCACCAGGCGATGAACGCGAAGATCGCCACCGGTGCGGCGGCGGCGATGCAGAGCTGCGGCAGGTATTGACCGAAGAAGGTCTGGAGCTGCTCGACACCGTCGACCATCGACAGCATCACGCCGCCGGTCCGCTCGGCACCGAACCAGCCGGGACCCAGTGCCACGATCTTATCGTAGAGCCGGCCGCGCAGCGCGCTCTGCACCTGCCCCGCCGTGCGGTGTGCCACAATGGTCCGCAGATGGTCGAGCCCGGCGCGCAGGATGATCGACGCGGCCACACCGCAGGCCGGCAGCACGACCTGACCCGCCGAGGCCCCCTGAAACACCAGCGCCAGCAATTGGCCGAGAAACACGAAGCGCGCGATACCGAACGCCATCGCCATGAGGCCGAGCACCACCGACGCGACGATCCGGCCGCGCAGTCCCGCCATCATCCGCCACAGCCTCAGATCGAAATACATCGCGCCGTCTCCCCGCTCGAATTGCATCGCCGCTGTCGAGCCAGTAAGACGGTTTTGCAATCGCCGTGCAAAAGACGGCTGCTCAAGGGGTGTTGAGCGAATTGCAACAGTATCAGCCAGTTCGGCGAAACACCGCGGCGAGTTCGATATGCGCCGACCAGACGAACTGATCGACCGGCTGGACCAATTCGGCGGTATAGCCGCCGGCGATCAGGATGCCGGCGTCGCGGGCGAAGCTGGCCGGATTGCACGACACCGCGACGATGATCGGTATGCGGGATGCCGCCAACGCCTCCGCCTGGGCCCGAGCACCGACACGCGGCGGATCGAACACGGCGAGATCGAACCCGTCCAGCTCGGCACCGGCGAGCGGCCGCGCCGCCAGATCCCGCCGCTCGGTAGTCACCCCCACCAGTTGCGCGCGTCGCCCGGCCGCCGCCATCGCCGCCACGGAGTTCGGGTCACCCTCCACCGCGTGCACGGTGGCGTGGGCGGCGAGCCGAAACGCGAAGGTACCGATGCCGGCAAACAGATCGAGCGCCCGCGTGGCCCCGACGGCCGCCTCCAGCACCACCCCGGCCAAGGCCTGCTCGCCCGCCTCGGTCGCCTGCAGGAAGCCGCCGGGTGGCAGATCCACAGCGATACCACCCGGCCGCACCACCGGCATCCGGCGCAGCGTCACTGGTTCCGCCGGCGCCTCACCGATCCGCCAGGACAGCCGCGCCAGATCCTCCACCACCGCGAAAGCGGACAGGCGTTCCAGCGCCGCCAGTTCCGGCAGGCGTGCCAGCCCCAGCACCACATCGATGCCGGTCTCGCTCAGGGTCAGCACGACGTCGCCGCCTTCCCCCGCCAGCCAGATCTCGCTGAGCAGTCGGCGCAGCGGGGCGATCAAGCGAACGAGACCGGGATGCAGCACCGGGCATTCCGCCAGATCGAGGATGGTGTGGCTGGCTCGAGTGTTGAAGCCGAGAACGACGCCCCCGGCCAGCCGCCGGCCGGCCAGGGCGGCACGGCGCCGCGTGGCCGACGGGCACAGGATCGGCGATGCCACATCGAGGCCCCCGATACCCTGTCGGCGCAGGGCGCTCTGAACCAAGCCGCGCTTGAACTCGGCATAAGCCGGCCCGGCCACATGCTGTAGAGTACAGCCCCCGCAGCGGCCGAAATGCTGGCACGGGGCGGCGATCCGATCGGACCCCTCGGACAGGCGCTCGACCTCCTGAGCCACCCAACCATCGCCGGCCCGCATCAACCGAGCGCGCACCCGCTCCCCCGGCAAGGCGAACGGCACCGCGACACGCTGGCCGTCGAGACTGGCGAGGCCATCGCCGCCGCTGCCGAGCCGATCGATGGCCAACTCGACGGGCGGACCGGCGGGGGACGCCCTCGGCCGGGTGCCACGACGGACCGGTCTCATGCCGGGTCCCGCGGCGTGTGGCGCCCGGCGATCAGGAACTCCTTGTTGCCTTCCGGTCCGAGAATAGGGCTCTCGGCGATGCCCAGCACGCTCCAGCCGGGTCGTGCCGCGAGCCAGGCGCGGATCCGTTCGCAGACCTCCTCGTGCAGTGCAGGATCGCGCACTACCCCGCCCTTGCCGACCCGGCCACGGCCGACCTCGAATTGCGGCTTGATCAGCGCCAGCAGAACCGCCCCCGGTGCCGCGAGATCGAGGGCCGCAGGCAGGATCGTCTCCAGGCCGATAAAGCTCGCATCGCAGACCACCAGGCTCGGCGCGTCCGGAATCTCGGCGCGTGTCAGATGCCGGGCATTGGTGCGTTCCAGCACGACCACGCGACCGTCCTGGCGCAGTTTCCAAGCCAATTGGCCATGCCCGACATCGACCGCGTAGACCTTGGCCGCCCCACGGGTCAGCAGGACATCGGTGAAGCCGCCGGTCGACGCCCCCACATCCAAAGCGGTGACGCCGGTCGGATCGATATCGAATTGATCCAGCCCATGAGCCAGTTTAAGCCCGCCGCGCGAGACCCAGGGGTGATCCTGTCCCTTGAGGTCGAGCGGCGTATCCAGCGCGATCCGCAGGCCCGGCTTATCGAGCCGCCTCGTGCCGCTCATCACCTGCCCCGCGATGATCAGCGCCTGGGCTCGACCACGGCTTTCGACCAAGCCGCGATCGACCAGCAGCTGATCGAGGCGCTCCTTGGCAATGGCGGCGGCCATCCGATCAGGCGGCCCGGCCGCGCGGGCCTGATTGAACCCGGACTGCTTGAACAATGTCCTTCGGGGCGGCTATCAGCGGCCGGGTCAGCCGGTCGAACCGCCAGGTCAGCAGCACCGCCCCAACGGCGAGGCCGATAAGGAACCCCCACCAGAAGCCGAGCGGACCGGCGCCCGACCAGAAGGCGAGGACGATGCCGATGGTGAGGCCGAGACCCCAATAGCCGATCAGCGCCACGACCAACGGCGTTCGCGTGTCCTTAAGCCCACGCAAGGCGCCGGCGGAGATCGTCTGGGCACCATCGAACACCTGGTAAACCGCCGCCAGCGCCAGCATCGAACTGCCCAGCAGGGCGACAGCGTCGCGCGAAGGGTCCGCCGGATCGAGATAGAGGCGGATCACCTCGCCCCGCCCGGCCAGCAGCGCCACGGCCATGATCGCCATGAAACCGATACCGAGGGCGAGGGCGGCGAAGCCGGCGCGACGCGCCTCAGGCAGGGCGCCGGCACCGGTATGGAAGCCGACCCGAACGGTCGCCGCCTGGGCGATCCCGAACGGCACCATGAAGGTCAGCGCGCCGATGCCCATGGCGATCTGATGACCGGCGAGCGCCACCGCGCCGAAATATCCCATCAACACGGCGGAGAGCGAGAACAGCCCCATTTCCACGCAGAAGAGCGCCCCGATCGACCAGCCGAGCCGCGACACCGCCATCACGGCGCGGGCGAGTTCCCACCCGGTGATGCTTAGCAATTGGCTGCCGGGGATCAGGCCTCGAACCAAGCCATATCCGGTCAGCGTCACGGCCATCACCCAGAACACCAACGCCGTCGCGAGCCCGGAGCCGTAGAGGCCGAGGGCCGGGATGCCCAGATGGCCGAACACCAGAACCCAGTTCAACAGCCCGTTCAAAAACAGCCCGCCGAACGCCACCAGCATCACCGGCCGGGGCCGCTCGATCGCCGAGAAATAGGTGCGCACGGCACCGAACCACAGCGCCGGCAGCACACCCCAGACAATGGCCCGTTCGTAGACACCAGTGGCGGCGGCCAGCGCCGGCGGCTCGCCCAGCAACGCGAGGCCAGCCGCCGCCGAGCAAAGCGCCAGGATGACCGGTACCGCCAGCAAACTCGCCACGACGAGCCCACCCGCCAGACTGTCGCCGATCCGCCCGGTTGTCGCCGCCCCCCTCGGAAGCGCACCATCCTGGGCGGCTCCCCGCGCCTGAGAAACCAAGGGTCCGATCGCCGCGAGCACGCCCTGGCAGACGACGATCAGGAAGATGGCGATGTTGGCGCCGAGCCCGCCCGCCGCCAGCGCATCGGTGCCGAGCCGACCCATCACCACCTGGTCGGTCATCGACATCAGCATCTGGGCGATCTGCGCGATCGCGATCGGCACCGCCAGGAAGATCGTTTGAGCCAACTCCCACCGCCAGGCCGGCCAGCCGGAGGTCCGAGACGCGACGATCATCTAACTGGCGGCATGCATGCTGCGGCTAGGAACGCCGCTCGACCACGAAATGGGCGGCCTTGCGCAGCAGATCGGCCTTGGCGCCGAATGGCTCCAGATGCTGGATCGCCTGCGCCACCAGCGTCTTCGCCTGGTTCCGCGCACCGTCCAGACCGAGGATCGACACGAAGGTCGATTTGCCGGCGACCACGTCCTGGCCGACCGACTTGCCGATTTCCGCCGCGCTGCCCTCGACATCCAGCAGATCGTCGGCGATCTGAAAGGCGAGGCCGATATCGTGGGCATAGCCGATCAGCGCCCGGCGCGGCTCACCCAGCGCCTTGCCCAGGATGGCGCCGGCCTCGCAGGAGAACGCGATCAGCGCGCCGGTCTTCAGGCGCTGCAGCCGGGTGATGGCGCCGATATCGAGGGTCTGATTCTCGGCCTGCAGGTCGATCATCTGACCGCCGACCATGCCGGCCGGCCCGGCCGCCTTGGCCAGCGCCGCCACCAACTCGCAGCGCACCGCCGGATCGCCATGGGTATCGGGATGCGCCAGCACCTCGAAGGCCATCGTCAGCAGACCGTCGCCGGCCAGGATCGCCGTCGCCTCGTCGAATGCCTTATGGCAGGTCGGCCGGCCGCGCCGAAGGTCGGAATTGTCCATCGCGGGCAGATCGTCATGCACCAGCGAATAGGTATGCATCAGCTCGATCGCCGCCGCGACCTGCAGGGCGGACACCTGCGAGACGCCGAACAGGGACGAGGTCGCCAGCACGAAGAACGGCCGCAACCGCTTGCCCGGCGCCAGGGCGGCATAGCGCATCGCCTCGAAGACCCGCGCCTCGGGCTCGTGGGGCACCGTGATCAGACGACCGATCACCGCATCGACCGTCCGCACCGCATCGCCAAGCGAGGTCGTCAGATCGGTCGGGTTCGTCCAAACGGTTTCGGTCACGATAGGCTCTCGCTTGATATAAGTTTATTCGACGACATGTGGCTGCGCGCTGACGGCACCGGACGCGGTCAGGGTGATCTTCTCGACCTTTTCTTTCGCTTGGCTAAGCTTTTTCTCGCAATGCGCCTTCAAGGCGGCACCACGTTCGTAGGAGGTGATCGCATCGTCGAGCCGGCCCTTGCCGGCCTCGAGCTGCCGCACGATCGCCTCAAGCTCCTCCAGCGCCTCCTCGAAGCTCATCCGCCCAATCTCGGTCGCCGCCTCGGTCATGCCTGATCCCACCGTTTCCCGTCCCCGTCAAACGCGGGCGGAGTTTAGGCGTCGGCCCGGCACAGGAGCAACCCCTTGTCCCCACCCTCTGATCGAAGCAACGGTAGCCAACATGATAAGCTGATACATGTTCCCTGCAATATGATATTCTCTGCGAGATGCTTAGGGCTGTCCTCGATACCAACATCCTTGTCACCGCGCGACGAAGCCACAGTGGCGCATCAAACGCTCTATTGCGGGCGGTCGAGGAAGGGGCTTTCCCGATGCTGGTAAGCGTCCCGCTCTTCATCGAATATGAGGACGTACTGACTAGGCCGGAGCATTTGCTGGCCGCTCGGTTGACGAGGCAGGGAGTTGCGGAGTTCCTCGATCACCTGGCTGGTCTCATCGAACCGGTAAAGCTGAACTATTTGTGGCGCCCGCAGCTTAACGACGCAGCCGATGAGATGGTGCTGGAAACCGCCATCAACGGCCGAGCCGACTGCATCGTCACCCTCAATGGCCGGCATTTTATACCAGCAGCGCGCTTCGGCATCGAGGTCGTCACGCCGGCAGAGACAATCGGGAGGATAAAATGACCAAGGCCAATTATTCCTTGCGGCTTCAGCCATCCCTGAAAAAGGCGGCCGAGCGGTTGGCTTTGGCCGATGGCACCAGCCTCAACCAATTCATCAATGTCGCTGTCGCCGAGAAGCTGTCGGCGCTGGAGACCGAGGCGTTTTTCCAGACCCGGGCGGCCAAGGGCAATCGTGGTGCGTTCTTGAGCTTTCTCGATGAAGCCGGCGATGAGCCACCGGGCGAAGGCGACGTCGTCGACGATTACCGGCGTTGACGCTCGATCGCGCAGCTCACCCGACCACCCGCTATACCGCCATCAGCGCCGCGACATGGGCGGCGGCGCTGGATGCCAGGGCGTCGAGGTTGTAGCCGCCTTCCAGGCTGGAGACGATGCGGCCGCCGCAGAGGCGGGCGGCGAGGCCGGTCAACTGGTCGGTGACCCAGGTGAAGTCGGCCTCGCCGAGCTCCAGATTGGCCAGCGGGTCGTCGCGATGGGCGTCGAAGCCGGCCGAGATCAGGATCATCTCCGGGGCGAAATCGGCTAGGCGCGGCAGGATCTGGTTGGCGATGGCATGACGGAACTCGGTGGAGCCGGCATAGGGGCGCAGCGGCGCGTTGACGATGTTGCCGACACCGGTTTCGAACGCCGCGCCGGTGCCGGGATAGAGCGGCATCTGGTGGGTCGAGGCGTAAAATAGCGACGGCTCGCCCTCGAAATCATGCTGCGTGCCGTTGCCGTGATGCACGTCGAAATCGATCACCGCGACCCGCGCCAGGCCATGCACGTCGCGGGCGCGGCGGGCGGCGATGGCGACGTTGTTGAACAGACAAAAACCCATCGCCTGGGCCCGTTCCGCATGGTGGCCGGGTGGGCGGACGGCACAGAACGCGTTGCGCCCCTCCCCGGCGACGACCGCGTCGACCGCGGCGCATACCGCCCCCGCCGCGCGCAGCGCGGCCTCGCCCGAGCCGGGGCTGAGCGAGGTATCGCCATCGATGCCGACCACGCCGGTCTTGGGTACCGCCGCCAGCAAGCCGTCGATATAGGCGCGCGGATGAGTCCGGGCGATATCCGCCAGATCGGCAAGCGGCGCCGCGCGTCGGTCGAGGGCCGCGAAGCGCGGTTCGTCCAGGGCTGCCAACACCGCCGTCAGCCGCGCCGGGCATTCCGGATGGTGGGCGCCGACATCATGGTCGAGGCAGCGGGGATGGCTATAGAGCAGCGTCGTCATGGGCGGCGTCCCGGGTGGCGTCATCGCGGCCGAGACTACCCGCCTCAGCCGTTCTCGGCGAGCACGGATCCTGCGAAATACAGCGACCCGCAGATCAGCACGCGGACCGGCCCCGTAGCCTCGGCGAGGATGCGCTCAAGCGCCGTGGCGGTATCCGGCGCCGGTTCGGCGGCGATGCCGACGCCGCGTGCCGCCGCCGCCGTCGCCTCGGCCGGCAGGGCCGCCGCGTCATCCGGGCTGGTGACCGCCCGCAACCCCGCCACATGGGGTGCCAGCGGCCGCAGGAAGCCACCCGCGTCCTTGGTGTTGCGGATGCCGACGATGAGATGCAGCGGCCGATCCGTCCAGGCCGCCGCCGCCATCGCCGCCAGCGCCTCGGCCCCGGCGGGATTGTGGCCGCCATCGAGCCAAAGCTCGCTCCCCAAGGGAAGTCGGGCGGCGAGCGGCCCGCGCGTCAGGCGCTGCAGCCGGGCCGGCCATTCGATCCGGGTTAGCCCCCGCGCGATGGCCTCCGCCGGCACATCGAATGCCTGGAGCTGTTCCAGCACGGCGACCGCGAGGCCGGCATTGTCGATCTGATGGCGGCCGGGCAGTGCCGAGAGCGGCAGGTCGAGCGACCAGCGCCGCCCCGCGAAACGCCAGCCATCCTCGATCGGCTCGGCGTGCCACTCATGGCCGTGGCGTGACAAAGGCGCGCCGACCGATAGGGCGCGCGCGGCGAGCGTGGCCGCCGCCTCAGGCCCTTGCGGGCCGATCACGGCCGGGGCGCCAGGCTTGATGATCATCGCCTTCTCGCCGGCGATCGCCGTCAGCGTATCGCCCAGATAGCTCATATGGTCGAGCGAGATGGGCGTGATCGCCACGACGGCCGGCACCGGGATCACATTGGTCGCGTCGTACCGCCCGCCCAGCCCGGTCTCCAGCAGCACGATATCGGCCGGGTTCCGGGCGAACGCCAGAAACGCCGCCGCCGTGGTGATCTCGAAAAAGGTGATCGGCCGTCCGGCATTGGTCCGCTCGATCTGGTGCAGCAGGTCGACCAGCGGCGCGGGCTCGATCAGCCGCCCGGCGACACGGATGCGCTCCTCGAAGCGGACGAGATGCGGCGAGGTATAGACATGGCAGCGATATCCCGCCGCCTCCAGGCAGGCACGCAGCGTCGCCACCGTCGAGCCCTTGCCATTGGTGCCGGCGACATGCACGACCGGTGGCAGGCGAAGCTCCGGCGATCCGAGTTCTGCTAGAAATCGGACGACCCGGTCGAGCGACAGATCGATCAGCTTGGGATAGAGCTGCGTCAGGCGGTCGAGCACCGCCTCGGGCGTGTCACTCAAGATCGCCGGCTCAGAACGACGCGGGCGCCGGGGCCATGTCGGGATCGGCGACGGCCACGACATCCTGCCGCTGGGCCGGGTGCAGCATGCCGATGATCCGCGCCAGCGTGGCTTTGAGGTCGTGCCGGCGGACAACCATATCGACCATGCCGTGTTCCTCGAGATATTCGGCGCGCTGGAACCCCTCCGGCAGCTTCTCGCGGATCGTCTCCTCGATGACCCGCGCCCCGGCGAAGCCGATCACCGCCCCCGGCTCCGCGATCGCGATATCGCCCAGCATCGCGAAGGACGCGGTAACGCCGCCGGTCGTCGGATCGGTCAGGATGACGATATAGGGCAGCCCGGCCTCCTTGACCTCCTCGACCGCGATCGTGCTGCGCGGCATCTGCATCAGCGACAGGATGCCTTCCTGCATGCGGGCACCACCGGAGGCGGGCACCACGATCAAAGGGGCGGCCTGCAGCACGGCCAATCGCGACGCCGCCAGCAAGGCCTCGCCCACCGCCATGCCCATGGAGCCGGCCATGAACTCGAAATCGAACACCGCGACCACGGCCGGCAGCTCGCCGATCCGGCCATGGGCGACGACGATCGCATCGATGGCGGAGCCGCCGGCCGCAGCCTGGGCCTCCCGCAGCCGATCAGTATAGCGCTTGCGGTCACGGAACTTCAGCGGGTCGATCACCGGTCGCGGCAATTCGATCCGCTGATAGGAACCGTCATCGAACAGAAGGGCCAGGCGTTGCTTCGGGTTGATCCGCAGATGATGGCCGCAGGCGTGGCAAACATGCAGGTTCGCCTCCAGCTCGCGATGGAACAGCATCTGGCCGCAGCTCGGACATTTCTGCCAGAGATTATCCGGCACCTCGCGCTTGGAGACGACGGCACGGATCTTCGGCAGGACGACGGTGGTAAGCCAGCTCACGACAAGGTCTCCGGGTGCGACGGGCTCAAATCCCGGGCCGATCTTACGCCCTGGGCCAGCGACGCGACATAGCCCAGCACCGCCTCGCCGAGGCCGGGCAGCGCCCGTGCATCGGCATCGAGGTGAGCGGCGACGGTCTCGACGATCGCCGTGCCAACGACCGCCGCGTCGGCGACACGTGCGACCACCGCCGCCTGCTCGGGGGTGCGGATGCCGAAACCGACGGCGATCGGCAGCCGAGTATGCCGGCGAACCCGCGCCACCGCCGTCTCGACGGCACCGGCGGAGGCCGAGCGCGTGCCGGTGATGCCGGCGATCGACACATGATAGATGAAGCCGCTGGCCCCGCGCAGGATGGTCGGCAACCGCGCATCGTCGCTGGTCGGGGTCGATAGCCGGATGAGGTCGAGGCCGTGCTCGGCCGCCGGCCCGGCCAACTCGTCGGCCTCCTCCGGCGGCAGGTCGACGATGATCAAGCCGTCGACGCCCGCCGCCGCCGCATCGGCGGCGAAGCGGGCCATACCATAGCGGTGGATCGGGTTGAGATAGCCCATCAGCACGACCGGCGTCGTCGCATCGGTCTCGCGGAACCGACGCACCGCGGGCAGCAGACGCGCGAGCGTGGTGCCCGCTTTCAAGGCGCGCAGCCCGGCCGCCTGGATCGACGGCCCATCGGCCATCGGGTCGGAGAACGGCATGCCGATCTCGATGAGATCGGCGCCAGCCGCCGGCAGGCCGGCCAGTACCGTCTCGAAGGTGGCCATGTCGGGGTCGCCCCCGGTCAGAAAGGTCACCAACCCAGCGCGCCCGGCCGCGGCCAGTGCCTGGAACCGTCGGGTGATCCGACCATTTTGGCTTTTGGTCACGTCAAGGCTGCCTTTTCGGACGCTCTGTAACGGGCGCCTCAATTCTATCGACCATCTTCAAAGAACCCTCGTTCAGACTTTCCATGATCATCCGCCGCATGCGATCGACCATCCCCTTGGGTAACAAACCATAGCCGAACTGCCCAGGATTGCCGGGAATATGCCGCATATCGGGGGATGGCCAGTGATCAATATTTGCCTCGCTTAACACGATCCAGGAACGGGAGGCATCAAGACCAAGATGGTGTTTGACCCGTGACGGTATCTCAAGCGCCGTGTCCGCGGCGGGCGCGGAGTGAGTGATGGGCACGATCAGAACGCGTGTCTCGCCGTGCTCTTGATGAACCGCCAGCACGATGCAGGCCGGGCGTTCCTTTTCCGCGGTCTCTTGGCCAAGGGCGGACTGCCGTTTCCACAGGTACTCGTAACGAAACACCAAGCCGGGCTTTGGCGCCGGTATCATCCTTTATTCATCGAGCAAATGGTCCAAGGCCGCCTGTTCCCGGTCGTCGTAAGGCTCGCGAAGCGCCCGGATGAACTCTTCCGGAAGATTCTCCATGGCGATCACTTGTCGATCACGGCGTTTGAGCCGGGAGAATTCATCGATAGACATCAGAACCAATCGGTCACGGCCGTGATGGGTAATCGCCACCGGTTCTTTGATCGCGGCTTCCTGAACGGGCGCAATCGAGCGTTGCAAGTCCAAGGCACTGAAGCGCCGCATCATCACGTCTCCATAAATTATGTATTTTATGTGCCATGAGGTCCGTTCAGAATCAAGTCGCCTTTGGCAAAGTCAGAGTTTCGTCCCCAGGGCTTCGGCCACGGCGAAGATGTCCTTGTCGCCTCGGCCGCACAGATTCATGACCAGCAGGTGATCGGCCGGCAGGGTCGGCGCCAGCTTGGTCACATGGCCCAACGCATGCGCCGGCTCCAGCGCCGGGATGATGCCTTCGAGCTTGGCCAGCAATTGGAACGCGTCGAGCGCCTCTTGGTCGGTGATCGAGACATACTCGACCCGGCCAAGATCGTTGAGCCAGGCATGCTCGGGTCCGATGCCCGGATAATCGAGCCCGGCCGAGATCGAATGCGCGTCGATGATCTGCCCGTCATCATCCTGCAGCAGGTAGGTCCGGTTGCCGTGCAGCACACCGGGCACGCCGCCGGTCAGCGAGGCCGCGTGCTTGCCGGTCTCCACACCATGCCCGCCGGCCTCGACGCCGATCATCTTGACCGATGGGTCGTCGAGGAACGGATGGAACAGGCCCATAGCGTTGGATCCGCCGCCGATGCAGGCGACCAGGCTATCGGGCAGCCGCCCCTCCGCCCGCTGCATCTGCTGGCGCAGCTCGATGCCGATCACCGATTGGAAATCACGCACCATCGCCGGATAGGGATGCGGCCCCGCCACCGTGCCGATGATGTAAAAGGTGTCGTCGACATGGGCGACCCAGTCGCGCAACGCCTCGTTCATGGCATCCTTCAGCGTCGCGGTGCCGGAATGCACGGGGATCACCTCGGCCCCCAGCAGGCGCATGCGGAACACGTTGGGCCGCTGCCTCTCCATGTCCAGCGCGCCCATATAGACGACGCAGGGCAGGTCGAACAAAGCGGCCACCGTCGCGGTCGCGACGCCATGCTGGCCGGCGCCGGTCTCGGCGATGATGCGCTGCTTGCCCATGCGCTTGGCCAGCAGGATCTGGCCCATGCAATTGTTGATCTTATGCGCGCCGGTATGGTTGAGCTCGTCGCGCTTCAGATAGATCTTGGCGCCGCCCAGATGCTCGGTCAGCCGCCGGGCGAAATACAGCGGGCTGGGCCGGCCGACATAGTGCTCCAAATAATCGTCCAGCTCGGCGCGAAACGTCGGATCCTGGCGCGCCGCCTCATAGGCGCGCTCGACCTCCAGGATCAGCGGCATCAGCGTCTCGGCGACGTAACGGCCACCATAGCTGCCGAAATGCCCGCGCTCGTCGGGGCCGGTCCGGTAGCTGTTCGGGATCGTCGGTCGGGTCGTATCGGTCGTGGACATCGGGAACGGGCCTCAGGACGATTGGAAGCCGGACCCTATAGCCCCGGCGGCCTTTCGTCAGCAAGCATGGAGGTGAGAGGGTGGCGCCAAGTGACTAGGGACCGGCAATGCTTCGCGCCGCCGCCAAGAACTCCCGGATCAGCCCCATATCCTTACGGCCGGGTGTCGTTTCAACCCCCGAGGATACGTCGACCGCCCTGGTCCCCGTGGTCGCTACCGCCTCTGCCAGGTTCGCCACGGTGAGGCCGCCGGACAGCATCCAGGGTATCGGCCAGGACCGCCCGGCGAGGAGACGCCAATCGAACGCCAAGCCATTGCCACCCGGCAAAGCGGCGGAGCCGGCGGGCGATGCGGCGTCGAACAGCAGGCGATCGGCGACATCGGCATAGCCGGCGGCCCGATCGAGATCCGCCGGCCCGGCGATTTTCAGCGCCTTCATCACCGGCAGGCCGGCCCGGCGCCGGATCGCCGCGACCCGCTCCACCGCTTCCTCGCCATGCAGCTGCACCAGATCGAGCGGCACCTCGCCCAGCACCCGATCGAGCAGAGCGTCGTCGGGATCGACGAACAGCCCGACCCGGATGACATGGCCGGGGACGGCGCCGGCAAGCCCCGCCGCCACGGCGGGCGGGATGGCGCGGGGGCTGCGTGGGTAGAATACGAAGCCGACCATCGCCGCACCCCCGTCGACCGCGGCGGCCACGGCCTCCGGTGTCGACAAGCCGCAGATCTTGACAGCGATGGCGTTCGTCCGGGTCATGGTCCGGTCAGCTCGTCGCGGATGGCCCGCGCGGCCACGGCGGGATCGGCGGCGGCGGTGATCGGCCGGCCGATCACCAAGTGATCGGCACCGAGCCTCATTGCCTCGGCCGGGGTCATCACCCGCTTTTGATCGCCGGTCGCGGCACCGGCCGGCCGGATGCCGGGGACGACCAGCCGGAAATCCGGGCCACATTGCGCCCGCAACGCGGCGACCTCATGCGGCGAGCAGATGACGCCGTCGAGACCGCAGCGCTGCGCCAGATCGGCGAGCCGGGCCACCTGGCCTGCCACCGGCGGCCGCTGTCCCACCCCATCGAGATCGGCATCATCGAGGCTGGTCAGCACGGTAACGCCCAGCAGCCGGGTCCGGTTGCCATCAGGCGCCGCGGTCTCGGCCGCCGCTTCGGCGGCCGCGCGCAGCATCGCCGCCCCGCCCGAGGCATGCACCGTCAGAAAATCGGGGCGGATCGGCGCTACGGCGCGAACCGCCGCCGCCACGGTGTTCGGAATGTCGTGCAGCTTGAGGTCGAGGAACAGCGGCTGCTCGCCGGCGATCCGCCGGATCGCGAGCGGGCCCTGCGCACAAAACATCTCCAGCCCGAGCTTGACGCCACCCACCAGGCCCCGAACCGTGCGGGCCAGGGTCGTCGCCTTGTCGACATCGGTCGTGTCGATGGCGCAAAAGACGGGATTCACCAAGATCGGGCTCAAGCCGCCACCCCGGCCGCCCAATTGGCCAAGTCGGGTCGGACATCGCCGACCACCGCGTGCGCGACCGTCGAGCCCAGCAAGGCGCCGAATTTGAAGCCATGGCCGGAGCACGGGCTCATCGCCCAACCACGTCGGCCGATGGGCTCGATCAGGAAACGCTCCTCAGGTTGGACCATATAGAAGCAGGTCTTCACCCGGGCCACCCGATAGTCGTCGAAGCCGGCGAGCCGCCGGCGGCAATCCGCCAGAATCGAGGCCACCTCGTCCTGCGTGGCGACGCGGTCCTGGTCGGGATCGCCGCTGAGCGTGAATTTATGGTCGCCGACCTTGAGGCCGGTGCCGCCGACCGGGGGTACCGCGTAAAAACCACTGGCGAGGCCGATATCGAGCAGCATCGGCATGCACCGCCATTGCTCCGCGATCGCCGCCGGCGGGTCGAGATAGACCACGAGTTGGCGCGATGGCGTGACCCGGCCTCGAAAGCAGGGCACCAGCCGGTCGATCCAGGGCCCCGTCGCGATCACGACCCCATCGGCATCGATCGCCGAGCCGTCGGCCAGCACCACCCGCCCCGCCTCGGGATCGACGGACTGCGCGGCGATGCCGAGGCCCAGCACGGTGCCGCGCGCCGCGAGATACCGGGCGAGCGCGGCCGTGATCCGCTCGGCGAACAACACGCTACCGGTCGGCAAGTGGCAGGCGCGCTCGACGCCGACGGCGTTGATCAAGGGGAACCGACGAACCAGCGTCGCCTGGTCGAGCCAGGTCACCGCGTGGCCCTCGGCCTCCAGCCCCTCGGCCGAACGGCTCGCCCAGTCGCCGTCCTCGTCGTCGAGCGCTAGGGTGCCGGTATCGACGATCAGCCGCTCGCCAAGATCGGCCCAAAGCCGCTCCCAGGCGGCATAGGCCTCCGCCACCATGCGCTGATATCCCAATTCCGCCCCATAGGCGTAGCGGATCACCCGGTGCTCGTCGCCGGACGAGCCGAGCGGATTGGGGATCGTCGCCTGCTCGATCACGGTCACCTGATGGCCGAGCCGGGTCAGTTCCCAGGCGCAGGACAAGCCCATGATGCCCGCGCCGATGATGGTTACCCGCATTGACGGGGGCTCCTTCCCCAAACGGTCCTGTCGCTACACCCGCTCCAGCAGGGCGGGGACGGCGATGGGCGCCGGCGACACGCCGGGCGGCTTTGCCCGAGCCTCGGCCAATGCGGCCTCCAGCGCCACGATCCGCTTGGCCTGGCGCCGCAGCCGGCGTTTCAGACCGAGGGAACGCATCAGGCCAAGCCCCTCGCCCACCCCATACCCGACCAGTACCAGCACGAGCGTCACCAGATAAAGTGGCGCCTGCAGCGAGAACGGCAGCGGCCAGAAGGTAAGATCGACCGGCACGCGGTTCGACACCGCGAAGACGGCGAGGATGACGGCCAGCGGCAGCGTCACCAACCAGTGGAACACCTTCATGGGATCACCTTAGATCAGCATGCCGCCAGGAGCGGCAAAATCATGCCCCGCCAGTTAGGCTCAGGCTTCGTCCGTGTTGAGACGATCGCGCAGCTGCTTGCCGGTCTTGAAGAACGGGATGAACTTCTCATCGACGCTGACGCTGTCCCCGGTCCGCGGATTGCGGCCGACACGGGCGTCACGACGCTTGACGGAGAAAGCCCCGAAGCCTCTGAGCTCGACCCGGTCGCCACGGGCCAGGGCGGCGGCGATCTCGTCGAAAATCGTCGTCACGATGCGTTCGACATCGCGGTGGTACAGATGGGGGTTGCTCTCCGCCAGACGCAGGATGAGCTCCGACTTGGTCATGGTGCTGATCCTCCCGGGGCGCACGGCCATCACGGCCTATTCGATCCACCGGACAAAGTGCCAAACCACGCCACCGCCGTCAAGATAAGCCATGGATCAGCAACGGTTTTTCGCGATCGATGGCGCCTATGCCGCCGCCGGAAATGCAACGGGCGGCCGAAGCCGCCCGTTGGGTCGCTAAATTAGAAAGCCCTAAACTCTTACGAGCCGGAACCTTCCTTCTCGTTGCGCGCCCGATTGAACGCGGCACCCAGGATATCGCCCAGGCTGGCGCCGCTGTCGGACGAACCGAACTCGGCCATCGCCTTCTTGTCCTCATCGACCTCACGCGACTTGATCGACAGGGTGAGCTTGCGGGTCGCCTTGTCGAGCGCCGTGATCTTCGCGTCGACCTTCTCGCCGATGGCGAACCGGTCGGGACGCTGCTCGCTGCGCTCCCGCGACAGCTCGGCCTTGCGGATGAAGCCGGGCATGCCGTCCGTCGCGAGCACTTCGATCCCGTTCTCGGTGATCTGGGTGACCGTGCAGGTGACGACGTCGCCCTTCTTCAGCTTGGACATCCCCTCCTGATAGGGATCCTCGGCCAGCTGCTTGACGCCGAGGCTGATACGCTCCTTCTCGATATCGACATCGAGCACCTTCACGCGGACCATGTCGCCCTTGTTGTACTCGTTGACGACTTCCTCGCCCGGGCGTGCCCAGTCGAGGTCCGAGAGGTGAACCATGCCGTCGATATCGCCGGGCAGGCCCACGAACAGGCCGAACTCGGTGATGTTCTTGACCTCGCCTTCCAGCTCGGTGCCGGCCGGATAGTTCTCGACGAACGCATCCCACGGATTGGCCAGGGTCTGCTTGAGGCCGAGGCTGATCCGCCGCTTCTGCGGATCGACGTCGAGCACCATGACTTCCACTTCCTGGCTGGTCGAGACGATCTTGCCGGGGTGGACGTTCTTCTTGGTCCAGGACATCTCGGAGACGTGCACCAGACCCTCGACACCGGGCTCCAGCTCCACGAAGGCGCCGTAGTCGGTGATATTGGTGACACGACCCTTGAACCGCGCGGTCGCCGGGTACTTGAGTTCGACGCCGTCCCAGGGATCGGCTTCGAGCTGCTTCATGCCCAGGCTGATGCGCTGCGTCTCCGGGTTGAACCGAATGACCTGCACCTTGACCGACTGGCCGATATTCAGCGCCTCGGACGGGTGGTTGATGCGGCGCCAGGCGATGTCGGTGACGTGCAGCAGACCATCCACGCCGCCCAGATCGACGAACGCGCCGTAATCGGTGATGTTCTTGACCACGCCGTTGAGGATCTGGCCTTCCTTCAGGTTGGCGACCAGTTCCGATCGGGCCTCGGCGCGGCTTTCTTCCAAGACCGCGCGGCGCGAGACCACGATGTTGCCGCGCGAGCGGTCCATCTTGAGGATCTGGAAGGGCTGCGGCGTGCCGATCAGCGGGGTGATGTCGCGCACCGGGCGGATATCGACCTGGCTGCCCGGCAGGAACGCCACGGCGCCGTTGAGGTCGACGGTGAAGCCGCCCTTGACCCGGCCGAAGATCACGCCGGTGACCCGCTCGTTCGCCTGGAAGCCCTTTTCGAGCTGGGTCCAAGCCTCTTCGCGGCGGGCCTTCTCACGGCTGAGCTGTGCCTCGCCGTGCTTGTCTTCCATCCGCTCCAGATAGACCTCGACGGTATCGCCCGCCTTGATCTCGGGCGTGTTGCCCGGCGTCGCGAATTCCTTCAAGGGCACCCGCCCCTCGGATTTCAGGCCGACATCGATCAGCACCATGTCGTTTTCGACGGACACGACGCGACCGGTAACGACGGTCCCCTCGAGGCTGCTCGACGTTCCAAGCGACTCATCGAGCAGTGCGGCGAAACTCTCCTTGAAAGAGGGTTCGGCGAACTCAGTTTCAACAGCCATCGGCTCTCCTGATCCCAAACAAGAAAGACCGGACCGCCGGGGATCAAGGCGAACCGGTCAACCGCCGACAAGATCGGGCGCGGCGGTGATGACCCGTAAAAACGTCGTTTGCCGGGTGGTCGCCCTAGTCCCGCGAGGGACCTTCGGCGGACCACGGACGCAGTTTCCGCCCGACCAGATCGGCCGCGATGGCGAATGCCGCGTCAGCATCCAGATGCGTCGTATCGAGCACGATCGCATCCTCGGCAGGTTTTGATGGGGCGGACAAGCGCGACGCGTCGCGTTGATCCCGCACCAGCAGATCCTGCAAAACGGCTGCTTCTATACTCTCCACCCCGCGATCCCGCAACTCTTTCACTCGCCGCGCCGCCCGAGTCTCGGCCGACGCGGTGACGTAGAGTTTGACCGCGGCATCGGGGCAGACCACGGTGCCGATATCCCGTCCATCCAGCACGGCACCACGGGTACCCTCCGGTGGGGCGGCCGCGAAGCCGCGCTGGAATGCCAGCAAGGCCTGCCGCACCCCCGGTTCCGCCGCGACCACCGAGGACGCCCGCGCGACATCCTCGTCCAGCAGCCGCGGATTGGCGAGCTCATCGGGCCGGACCGCCAGGGCGGCGCGGCGCGCCGCCGCCGGATCGGCCGGATCGTCGCCCGCTTCAATCACGTGCAGGGCCGTGGCGCGGTACAGCTTGCCCGTATCCAGATAGGCAAGGCCGAAATGCTTGGCAAGGCGCCGCGCCAGCGTACCCTTGCCGGCCGCCGCCGGTCCGTCGATCGCGACGACGCTCATGGTGTCCCGGCTCATGGTGTCCCGATAGAGGCGCCGAGGCCATTCATCAGGTCGACGAAGCCGGGAAAACTGGTCTCGATGGTGGCACCGTCATCGATCTCGACCGGCGCGCGGGCAACCATGCCCATCACCAGGAAGGCCATGGCGATGCGGTGATCGAGCCGCGCGGCGATCCGGGCGCCGCCCGGCGGCGGGCCACCCAGCCCCTGGATGGTCAAGGTGGCATCCTCGACCGTGACGGCGACGCCGCAGGCGGCGAGGCCGCCGGCGACGGCCGCCAACCGATCGCTTTCCTTAACCTTGAGTTCCTCCAACCCGTGCAGCACGGTGGTGCCCTCGGCACAGGCGGCGGCCACCGCCAGGATCGGGTATTCGTCGATCATGCGCGGCGCGCGCTCGGCCGGCACCGCGATGCCGCGCAAAATGCCCGCTCGAACGTATAAATCGCCGACCGGCTCGTCGCCCGCCAGACGTGGGTTCCGGATCTCGATCGCGGCGCCCATCTCGATCAGCGTGTCCAGCAGGCCGGTGCGCAACGGGTTAAGCCCGACGCCCTCGATCGTGACCTCCGAGCCGGGCGTCAGCAGGGCCGCGACCAGGGGGAACGCCGCCGAGGACGGATCGCCCGGCACCTCGATCACGGCCGGCGTCAGCTCGGGCTGGCCGGTCACCGTGACCCGGCGGGCGCCGTCGCCCAGTTCCTCCACCGTCACCTCGGCGCCGAACGCGCGCAGCATCCGCTCGGAATGGTCGCGGGTCGCCGCGGGTTCGATCACGCTGGTGCGGCCCGGCGTGTTGAGGCCGGCGAGCAGCACCGCCGATTTGACCTGGGCGGAGGCGACCGGCAAACGGTATTCGATCGGTACCGGCGCCTCGCAGCCCTGCACGACCAGCGGCATCATCCGCCCCGCACGGGTGATGAAACCCGCCCCCATGCGTTCCAGCGGCACGGTCACCCGCTGCATCGGGCGGCGCACCAGCGACGAATCGCCGGTGAAGAACGTCGTGATCGGGTGGGTCGATACCAAACCGATCAACAGGCGTGCCGCCGTACCCGAATTACCCATGTCGAGCACGCGATCGGGCTCGACCAAGCCGCCGATGCCGACGCCGTCGATCGACCAGGCACCCGGCCCGGTGCGCGTCACCGTGGCGCCGAGGGCGGCCACCGCGGCGGCCGTGCTCAGCACGTCCTCGCCTTCCAGCAGGCCGCTGACCGTGGTGCGGCCGACCGCCAGCGCGCCGAACATGAGGGCCCGGTGCGAGATGGATTTATCGCCAGGCACGGCGATCCGGCCGGTCAGCGGGCCGGATCGCCGGGCGGTAAGCGGCGTTTGCACGGACGTCACGACGTGGTGTACTCCTAGAATTCGTGGGTCGGCTTACCGACATCGCGGCATTTTGCTTTGACAGGCGACGACGATCATGGCAATTGCCGCCGCTCGCCAGGCGCTGACATAGCGTCACGTCAGACACTGGCATATCTTCACCTACCCGACATAGCGACGACGGAGCAACCCCGTGGCGAAACCCGAATGGGGCACCAAGCGCATCTGCCAGAATTGTGGCTCGCGCTTTTATGACCTGCAGCATGACCCGATCACCTGCCCGAAATGCCACACGGAATACGATCCGGAGGCATTCCTGAAGACACGGCGCACCCGCACCGCCGCCGTGGCGGAGAAGGAAGCCGTGCCGGTCGCCGTCGCCGAAGCCGATCCGGATATCGAGGTCGAGGAGGCCGAGATCGTCGAGGACGAGGTGGTTGTCGCGGACGAGGCCGAGGAAGAAGACGAGGACATGATCGAAGACGCCTCGGAACTGGGCGAGGACGAGGACGACATGGCCGAGGGCATCGAGAATGTCGACGAGGAAGAGGAGCGCTAACGGCCCCTTGCCAAGGTTCGAGCAAGGGGCGCATTTTTCCCTTGCCTCGGAGCTTGGCCCTACCTAGGTTGCCGCTCCCAAATACGGGCATCGCGTATTAGCGATCCCGCATGTGATTGGGGTCATAGCTCAGTTGGTAGAGCGCTACAATGGCATTGTAGAGGTCTGCGGTTCGATTCCGCATGGCTCCACCAAGATCAAGCCCAGCAGCTTCAATGAGTTGCTGGGCTTTTTCATGGCCGATGGTCCCGTTAGGGCGCAGGAGCGCGGGTCGGCCTAGTCAAACAGGGCTGCGATATCCGCCATCGCACGGAACAGCTTCATCGGCTGGTCGGGAAACGGCAAAAAACTCTCTCGTTCATGGAAGCGGCGGGCATCGTCATCCTTGGCATCCACGACAACGGCAAAGGATGCGATTTCGCTGCGAACGGATCGGAGCAGAGCATCGGCGAGCAGGAAGCGTCCGTAGCCCTTGCCACGATAACGAAGATCGACCGCGAACCGGCCAAGCAAGGTTGCCGGGATGAGCGGATAGCGCGGCAGCTTGCGGATGACCTCCCCCGGCAGGTCGGACGGCATCACGGCCGTCGAAGACAAGGTGTAGTAGCCGGCGATGGCTCCGCCCGGAGCATCAGAACGAACGATGCCGCCATGTTTCTGCGAGCGTCTTGACCTGCCTGAGTGCGAAAATCGCGCGGCGGCGTTCTATGAGGGCTTCGGCTTTCGCCCCTTTCCGCTGCGCCCCAACCGCCTGTTCCTGCTCACCTCATCGGCAACAGCGGCGGTCGAGAGAACTATAGAGGAGCCCAGGCGTTGACCGCGAGCCGTTGTTCCGGCCCCTGAACAGCCTATTCAAGCCCCCAACGGCGCTGATAGGGAACACCGACAAGCTTGATCCGGTCTCGCCCGTGCTTTTCGCCACGATTCGCCTTCAACAGAACGGGGTAGCGCCTTGCCGAGCCTTGATGCGTTGAACGCCCTAGACCGCGCCGGGTTCGTCGCGGTTCTCGGCCCGCTCTTCGAGCATTCCCCCTGGATCGCCGAAGCAACCTGGGAAAGACGCCCCTTCACGACGATCGGCGCATTGCATGACGCGCTGGTGGCGACGGTGACCGGGGCGACGGACACGGCCCAACTCGCGTTGATCCGGGCGCATCCCGACCTCGCCGGCAAGGCGGCGCGCGCCAACACCCTGACCGCGGAATCGACGCGCGAGCAGGCCGGCGCCGGCCTCGACCAGCTAACCGCCGAGGAATACGCGCTGTTCCAGCGGCTCAACCAAGCCTATTGCGAAAAATTCGGGTTCCCGTTCATCATCTGCGTCCGGCACCACGACAAGACCTCGATCCTGGCCGAATTTCAGCGCCGCCTCGACCTCGATCCGCTGGCGGAACGGCGACAGGCCCTCCGCGAGATCGGCGAGATCGCCCGGATCAGGCTGCTGGATTTCTGCCGACAGACATGACGCCGCCGCGCTTGCTCCATCCGCTTGCATCGAGGGGCCCGCCTGCATCAAGGGCCTGCCTGCATCAAAGAGGCCCGCCTGCATCAAAGAGGATTGTCGGATTATGGTCGGCAAATTGACGACCCATGTGCTGGACACGGCGCGCGGCGCCGCGGCCGATGGGATGCGTGTCGAATTCCGGCGGCTGGCGCCCGACCCGACACCGGCGACGGCGGCTATTCTCGACGCGGGCGGGCGGGCCACCTTGCTGCATGCCGCCGAGCTGTCCGCCGGCAGCTACGAGATCGTCTTCTTCGTCGGCGATTATCACCGGTCGCGCGGCGTCGCGACGGGTGATCCGCCGTTTCTCGACCAGGTGCCGGTGCGCTTCGGCATCGGCGACCCGCATGCGCATTACCACGTGCCGCTGGTGATGAGCCCCTTCGGGTATTCGACTTATCGCGGCGGATGAGGGCCATCCCATAATGCAGGTCGTCCCATGACGCAGATGAACACCCCCGATTACCCCCGCGACCTCATCGGCTACGGCGCCCACCCACCCGACCCGCGCTGGCCGGGCGGCGCGCGCGTCGCCGTGCAGTTCGTGCTCAACTACGAGGAAGGTGGTGAGAATTCCATTCTCCACGGCGATGCCGCGTCCGAAGCGTTCCTGTCGGAAATCGTCGGGGCGCAGCCGATACCGGGCATGCGTCACGTCAGCATGGAAAGCCTCTATGATTACGGCGGCCGCGCCGGGTTCTGGCGTATCTGGCGCCTGTTCACGGAACGCCGCCTGCCGCTGACCGTCTACGCGATCGCCATGGCCATGGAGCGGCATCCGGAAGCTGTCGACGCCATGCTGAAAGCCGGCTGGGAAATCGCTTCCCACGGCTATCGCTGGATCAACTACCAATTCGTGGCCGAAGAGGTGGAACGCGAACACATGGCGCGGGCGATCGACATTCACCGACGCCTGACCGGGGAGCGCCCGCGGGGCTGGTACACCGGACGCACCAGCCCGAACACCGCGCGCCTGGTGGTCGAAGAAGGCGGGTTCGTCTACGACGCCGATTCCTACGCCGACGACCTGCCCTATTACGACACCATCTGGGGCAAGCCGCAGCTGATCGTTCCCTACACGCTCGACATGAACGACATGCGCTTCACGGCGGCGCAGGGTTTCAACTCCGGCGATCAGTTCTATACCTATCTGAAGGACAGCTTCGACGTGCTGTATGCCGAGGGTGCCGCCTCACCCAAGATGATGTCCATCGGCCTGCATTGCCGCATCGTCGGCAAGCCCGGCCGCATCGCCGCGCTCGCGCGCTTCATCGACTATATCGAGGGTCACGAGCGGGTCTGGATCGCGCGGCGCATCGACATCGCCCGCCACTGGCTGCAAACCCATCCGTACCGCGCGGCCTCGTGACCTCACCGCTCTGGATCCGCGATCCCTGCGCGATCCTGGCCGAGGGAGCCGCACGGGGCATCGTCGTGGACAAGGCCAGGATCGTCGAAACGGTCGACGTCGGCGCCGAGCCTGCGACGCCGGGTTATGCGATCTTCGATGCCAGCCGCCATGTCGTGCTGCCCGGTCTGATCAACACGCACCATCATTTCTATCAAACGCTCACGCGGGCGACGCCGGCCGCGTTGGATCGGGAGTTGTTCCCGTGGCTCACCGCCCTCTATCCGATCTGGGCGCGGTTGACGCCGGACCTGCTCGACTGCGCGGCGACCGTCGCCCTGGCCGAGCTGCTGCTGTCGGGCTGCACGACGACGACCGATCATCACTACGTGTTTCCAGCCGGCCTGGAGGAGGCGATCGACATCGAGATCGCAGCGGCCCGGCGTCTCGGCATGCGGGTGATGCTCACGCGTGGATCGATGAACCGCTCGCAGCGGGATGGCGGCCTGCCGCCCGACAGCGTGGTCCAGGACGAGGATACGATCCTCGCGGATAGCGCCCGGCTGATCGACCGGTACCACCAACCCGGCCCCCATGCGATGGTGCAAATCGCCCTGGCGCCCTGCTCGCCGTTCAGCGTGTCGACCTCGCTGATGCGCCGGACCGCGGAGCTCGCCGCCAGCCGGGGCGTGCGCCTGCATACCCATCTCGCCGAGACCCATGACGAAGCCCGATTCTGCGAGGCGATGCATGGCTGCTCTCCGCTCGACTATCTGGAGCGATGCGGCTGGCTGCACGACCGGACCTGGCTGGCGCATGGCATCCATTTCAGCGGCGCCGAGATCGCCCGGCTGGCGGCGGCGGGAACCAGCGTGACGCATTGCCCGTGCAGCAACCAGATTCTCGCATCGGGTCATTGCCCGCTCTGCGAGATGGAAGCCGCCGGTGTCGCGGTCGGGTTAGGCGTCGACGGGTCGGCCTCCAACAACGCGTCCAATCTCATGCAGGAAGTCCGCGCCGCCTTCCTGTTGCAACGTGGCCGCTATGGCGTCGCCCAGGTGACACCCCGTGACGCGCTGCGCTGGGCGACGACCGGCTCGGCCGGCTGTCTGGGCCGCCCGGAGCTCGGCGTGATCGAACCCGGGGCGGCGGCCGATCTGGCGCTGTTCACCTTGGACGAATTGCGGTTCGCCGGCGCCATCGATCCGCTGGCGGCCCTGGTGCTCGCCGGGGCGCATCGGGCCGATCGCGTCATGATCGCGGGAAAGTGGGTAGTCGAGGAGGGGGCGATCCCGGGCTTGGATCTCGCCGGCTTGATCCGGCGTCAGAATGCGGCGGCGGCGACCCTGCACGGATGAGTCGGTTCAGGCGGCGGGCGACGGCGCATCCTCGCGCTCGGTGCTGACCAGTTCGGGCGTGACATAGGCGAGCAGGCTGTCCAGATGCGCCTGGGTGTCGCCGACATAGAGATCCCGCGCCAGGCCGGCGACGAGCCGGCGCAAGCCGTATTTCATGCCGCTGATCGAGGCGCCCGACAGACCCATGCTGGGTGTCGCGCCGAAGGTGAAGTTGTGGATATTGGCGAGATAGGGGGCGGTGCCCGCCACCCGCTCGGTAAACTGGAAAGCGTCGCCGAGATAGGGGTGACCCGACAGCAGCGGACTCTCCTCGCCGACGGGTGGGGTGAAGCGATCGGCCCAGGTGGCGATGTGTCCGGCGATCACGGCCATCTCGGGGCGTAGGCCGAGATCGACGGCGAAGCCGGTACCGACGATCAGGAAGTCGAAGCGCATCTCGCCCAACGGCGTCGCCACCACGATGTCCTCGCCCTGCATGGCGACGGATGTCCAGGGGCAGGCCGTGTGATAGGCGAAATTGGAATGGTTGCGGCAGCGCCAGAAGGTGTCCTGCGGTGGCGGCTGGTTGAGATTGAAGATATGCCGCATGAAGCGCCAGCGCAGCAGGTCCGGCATCGCCGCGTAATGCCCCAGAAAGCCGGCTGATTCCATCCATCGGTAGGGGTTGATGCGCGGGATGTCGCGCCGCCGGAGGCACAGATCGACCGATTTGGCGCCCGCCTCCAACGCCGTCGCGGCGTTGTCGAACGCCGATGCCCCGGCCCCCAGCACCCCGACCCGTCGGCCGGCGAGAGGCGTGAAGTCGATGTCCTGTGCCGTATGCGCGAAGCGCTCCGGCGGGACGGTACCGCTGATGAAATCCGGAATCTGCCAACGCCCGCTGCCGTCGATACCCGTCGCCAGCACAACCTTGCGGGCATAGCGTTCGACTATGCCGGTCGGCGTCGCCAGCGTCAGTCGCAGCATGTCGGCATCCGGTGTGATCGCCGTGACTTCGGTATCGTTCCGCACGGGAATGCCGGCCACGCGGCGAAACCAGCCCAGATAGGCCTGCCACTCCTGGCGGGAGATCTTGCCCAGCGCCGCCCAGGCCTCGGCGCCGAATTTCGCCTCGTACCAGGCGCGCGGCGTCAGGCTGGCGACACCGTAATCCGGTCCGGTGACGTGCTTTGGCGTGCGCAAGGTAATCATACGCGCGAACGTGACCCAAGGGCCTTCAAGCCCTTCAGGATTGCGGTCGAACACCTCGATATTGGTGATCTGTTCGCGCAGCAGACCGAACGCCGTGCCGATGCCGCCCTGGCCGGCACCGATGATGGCGACGTCGAGCGGCCTTTGCCCGTCATGTTGGTGCGCCGGCACCCAGGGATGGGCCGGATAGTCGGTATAGGCGAGATCGCGGCGCACGACGGCTTCCAGTTCGTCGAGCGAGCGGGCGATCAAGGGCGCGGCCGTCACCGAAACGGTCGCCTGATGAGAAACTGTCGGCTGAACCGAGCGCCGTTCATAATCCCTGCCTCCACCCGTCGGGCAGCCATACACCGTCGTGAATTATGCACGCCGCACGCCAGGCCGGCGGCCCATCGCCACGCCCTCCGCTGGCACCCCCCTTGCATATTTGAGCGCCGATTGCGAGTACTGACACAATAAGGTCGACGGCCAGGTGAAATATTTGCCGAACACCCGGAAGGACAGATTTTTTATCGTGGTGAAGCCGTTAGTTCTGATCGGAGGAAAGTAATGCAACGTCGGACATTTGGTCGTCTGTTGGGGGCGGGCGCCGCCACGGCGCTCCTGCCGAGCCTGGCCCGGCGGGCCGTCGCCGCGGAGCCACTCAAGGTCGGCTTCGTCTATCTCGGTCCGGTGGGGGATTTCGGCTGGACCTATCAGCATGATGTCGCCCGCCGTGCCGCCGTCGCGAAATACGGCGACAGCATCAAGACGACCTATGTGGAAAACGTGCCGGAGGGGCCGGATTGCGAGAAGGTGATCGCCGACCTGGCGAATTCCGGGCATCGGCTGATCTTCACGACCTCCTTCGGCTACATGAACTACACCCTGAAGGTGGCCAAGCGCTTCCCCAAGGTATTCTTCGAGCATGCGACCGGCTACAAGCGCGACGCGAATGTTTCGACCTACAACATCCGCTTCTATCAGGCGCGCTATGTGCAGGGCGTGATCGCCGGCCATCTCAGCAAGACCGGCGTCGCCGGCTACGTCGCGTCCGTACCGGTACCGGAGGTGGTCCAGGGGCTGAATGCCTTCACCCTCGGCATGCGGAGCGTCAATCCCAAAGCCCGGCTGAAATTCATCATGGTCAATTCCTGGTACGACCCGCCCAAGGAAGGCGACGCTGCCAAGGCTTTGATCGACCAGGGATGCGACATCATCACCCAGCACACCGACAGCCCAGCACCGCTGCAGGCCGCCGCCGGTCGCGGAATCAAGGCGTTCGGCCAATCCACCGATATGGCCAAATTCGCCGAAACCGCCCAACTCACCGCCAGCGTGGACCTATGGGGTCCCTACTATATCAAGCGTATCGGTGACGTGCTGGACGGCGGCTGGAAGAGCGCCGACATATGGGGCGGCTTCGACAGCGGGATGCTCGGCATGTCGCCCTTCACCAACATGCCGCCCGAGGTGGCCGGCGTGGCGACGAAGCTGGTGGCCGATATCACCGCGGGCACGAACAAGGTGTTCGTCGGACCGCTGCTGGATCAGTCCGGCGCGCAGAAGGTCGCGGCCGGCGTGGTGATGGATGATGGTGCCTTGAACGCGATGCAATGGCTGGTGCAAGGCGTCGAAGGCAAGTTGACATAGAGGGGGCCCCTGTTTGAGGCGCTTTGCTGGCCCGCGCCCCTGAAAGGCCCCGCTGCATGAACGGACCGCTGTTACACCTCGCCGGGATCGTGAAGCAGTTCCCCGGCTGCGTCGCGAATGATCACGTCGATCTCACCATCGGCCGCAACCAGATCCATGCGTTGCTGGGCGAGAACGGGGCGGGCAAGAGCACGCTGGTGAAGATCATCTACGGGGTGATGCGCCCGGATGCCGGCACGATCATGTGGCAGGGCGAGCCGGTGGCGATCCAGAATCCGGCGCATGCGAGGCGCCTCGGCATCGGCATGGTGTTCCAGCATTTCTCGTTGTTCGAGGCGCTAACGGTTGCCGAGAACATCGCGCTTGGGCTGAACGATGCGAAGGATCGGGTCGGCTTGTACGATCGGATCGTCGAGATCTCCACCAGCTACGGCCTGCCCGTCGATCCCGGCCGGACCGTGCATGATCTGTCGGTGGGCGAGCGGCAGCGGATCGAGATCGTCCGATGCCTGCTGCAAAATCCCAAACTGCTCATCATGGACGAGCCGACCTCGGTGCTGACACCGAAGGAGGCGGAGACGCTGTTCGCCACCTTGCGGCGCCTCGCCGCCGAGGGCTGTTCGATCCTGTATATCAGCCACAAGCTGGATGAAGTCCGAGCACTCTGCGAGGCGGCGACGGTGATGCGGCTCGGCCGGGTGGTGGCGCATTGCACCCCGAGCGAGAAGAGCGCCCGGGAACTAGCGTCGATCATGCTCAGCGCCGAGTTGAAGCCAGCCGCCGAGCGCCGAGCGGCACCACCCTCGGGCAAGCCCCGCCTGGTGCTCGATCACCTGACGCTGCGCGCGGGGAGCGAGTTCGGGACGGCGTTGCAGTCGATTTCGATGAGCGTGGCGGGCGGCGAGATTCTCGGCATCGCCGGTATCGCCGGCAATGGGCAAGGCGAGCTGATGGATGCGCTTTCCGGCGAAACGCTGGCCGGGCGGCCGGAAACCGTGCTGCTGGATGGGGTTCCGGCCGGGCATATGGGGCCGCACGAGCGGCGCCGGCTGGGCGGATGCTTCGTGCCGGAGGAACGCAACGGGCATGGCGCGGTGACCACTATGTCGCTGGCCGAGAATGCATTTCTATCGGCCCATCTGCCCGGCGCGCTGGTACGGCTCGGCGTGATAGATCGACAGAGGACCAACGCGTTCGCCGAGTTGGTGATCCGCCGCTTCGATGTGCGGACCACCGGGTCGAAGGCCCTGGCCAAATCACTGTCGGGCGGCAATCTTCAGAAATTCCTGGTCGGGCGCGAGGTGCTGCTCGATCCGGCGGTGCTGGTGCTCAGCCAGCCGACCTGGGGCGTCGACGCGGGGGCGGCCCTGGCGATTCACGAGGCGATCATCGGCTTGGCGGCGTCCGGCGCCGCGGTGGTGATCGTCTCGCAGGATCTGGACGAGATCTTCCTGCTGGCGGACCGCATCGCCGTGATCGCCGCCGGCCGGTTGTCGGAGCCGATCCCGGTGCGTGAGGCCTCGCTGGAGCGGATCGGTCTGCTGATGGGGGGCGTCTCCGCCGCCACCGAGGAGAGGGCGGATGCTTAGCCTGCAACCACGCGGCTATGCGTCGGCGTTCTGGAGCTGGGGTTCGCCGGTGCTGGCGCTGGTGTTGACCGCGCTGATCTCGGGCGGGATCTTCGCGTTCATGGGGCGCCCGCCGGCATTGACCGTCTATACCTTTCTGGTCTCGCCGCTGGTGGCACCGGACGGCCTCGTGTCGCTGGCGGTCAAGGCGGCCCCCCTGGTGATGATGGCGGTGGGGCTGTCGCTCGCCTACCGCGCCAATGTCTGGAACATCGGCACCGAGGGGCAATTCACCCTGGGCGCCATCGCCGCCGGCGGACTGGCGCTGGCGGCCCCCGATGCGCCGGCCTGGGTGCTGTTTCCGGCCCTGATGCTCGCCGGCCTGCTCGGCGGCGCGTGCTTGGGGCTGGTGGTGGCCTGGCTGCGAACGCGCTTCAACGCCAACGAGATCCTGACCAGCCTGATGCTGACCTATGTGGCGCAGTACCTGTTGATCTATCTGGTCACCGGCCCGTGGCGCGATCCCGAGGGGTTCGGCTTTCCCCAGACCGCCTTGTTCTCGGATGCCGCCCTTGGCCCCCGGCTGCTCGACGAGAGCAACCTGCATCTCGGGCTGGTGCTGGCACCGGTGATCGCGGTGGTGGCCTGGCTCGTGCTGGGCAAGACCGTCCTCGGGTTTCAGCTCAGGGTGCTGGGCCAGGCGCCGCGCGCCGCGCGCTTCGCGGGATTTAACGAGAACCGCCTGATCTGGGTCGCGATGGCCATCAGCGGCGGTCTCGCGGGGCTCGCCGGAATGTTCGAGGTGACCGGCACGCAGGGGCAACTCACCACGACGATCAGTCCTGGCTATGGGTTCACGGCGATCATCGTGGGCTTTCTGGGACGCTTGAACCCGCTGGGGGCGTTGCCCGCGGGCGTGCTGCTGGCCCTGACTTATCTCGGCGGCGACGCGGCCCAGATCAATTTGGGGATGTCCAATGCGATCACCGGCATTTTCCAGGGGATCCTGCTGTTCTGCCTGCTCGGCTCGGACGTGCTGATCCTGCACCGACTGCGTTGGCGGCCGCGCCACGCCACAGCAGCCGCCCTGCCCCCGAAAGCCCCCATCACACAGGGCGCCGGACCATGACGGCCATCCTGATCAATCTGCTGGTGAGCATCATGGCCGCCGCGACACCGCTGCTGCTGGCCGCGACCGGCGAGTTGGTGGTCGAACGGGTCGCGGTGCTGAACCTTGGCGTCGAGGGCATGATGCTCATGGGCGCCATCGCCGGCTTTGCGACGGCCCACGAGACCGGGAACCTCGGCCTGGCGCTCTGCGCCTCGGTCGCCGCCGGCATGACGCTGTCGCTGCTGTTCGCAGTGTTGACGCTGACCTTGCAGGCCAACCAAACCGCGACCGGCCTCGCCTTGACCATCTTCGGACGCGGGTTCAGCGCGCTGGTGGGGGCCGGCTATGTCGGCATCGCCGCTCCCACCCTGCCCAAGCTGAGCATCCCGGTCTTGTCCGATCTGCCGGTACTAGGCCCGGCGCTGTTCCGCTACGACCCGCTGGTCTATGTCGCGCTCGCGAGCCTCGGCGCCGTGGCGTGGTTCCTCGCGCGCACCCATGCCGGACTGATCCTGCGCGCGGTCGGCGACCAGCACGATGCGGCGCATGTGCTCGGCTACAAGGTGATTCGCATCCGCTATCTGGCAGTCCTGTTCGGCGGTGCCATGGCCGGCCTCGCGGGGGCTTACATGTCGCTCGCCTATACGCCCCTCTGGGCGCAGGACATGATCGCCGGGCGCGGCTGGGTGGCGCTGGCGCTGGTGACCTTCGCCGCATGGCGGCCGTTCTGGCTGCTGATCGGCGCCTGGCTGTTCGGCGGCATCATGTATCTGTCGCTTTATGTACAGGGCCTCGGCGTGCCGGTGCCCTCGGCGCTGCTCTCCGCCCTGCCGTATCTCGGCACCGTCGTGGTGCTGGTGCTGATCTCGCGCGATCGGCGTCGGATCAGGCTGCATCGCCCGGCGATGCTCGGGCGCGCCTTCCAGCCGACCGGCTGATGGACCTGAATACCATCCAGTCCGTCTTGCTGCCGCGCACGCGCGCGGAGCTGCCGGCATGGGCGGCCGATACGGCCGTCTTGGGCGGGGGCACCTGGTTGTTTTCCGAGCCGCAGCCCGACCTCCACCGGCTGGTCGATCTGGCGGCCCTCGGCTGGGCGAACCTGGTGGTGGACGCCGAAGGGCTGCACATCGCCGGCACCTGCGGCATCGCGGCGTTGTCGCGCTTCGTGCCGCCCCCCGGCTGGCGGTCCGCCGATCTGATCGGCCGATGCTGCGAGGCTCTGCTGGGCTCGTTCAAGGTGTGGAACGCGGCGACGGTCGGCGGCAATATCTGTCTGGCACTCCCCGCCGGGCCGATGACGGCCCTGGCCGCGGCCCTGGGCGGGATCGCCACGCTGTGGTGTCCGGATGGCAGCGAGCGGCATCTGCCGGTGGTGGATCTGGTGCGGGGCGACCGCCGCACGGCGCTGGCGGAAGGCGAGATCCTGCGCAGCGTGCTGCTGCCGCTCGCCGCCTTGCAGGACCGCTCTGCCTTTCGACAGATGTCACTGACCCCGCTCGGCCGGTCGGGGATCCTGTTGATCGGCACGCGCGACTGCGCCGGAGGCTTCGCGCTGACCCTGACCGCCGCGACCACCCGGCCGATCCGCCTCGCCTTCGCCGCTCCCCCCTCCCAGGCGACGCTGGCGGCGCGGATCGACACGGCGGTGAGCGGCCCCGGTCTATGGCATGACGACATGCATGGCGATCCCGCATGGCGCCGCCATATCAGCCTGCTCTTCGCCGAGGAAATCCGCCAGGAATTGGTGGGGCCGTGACCATGCGGGTCAACAGCCGGGCCATTTCCGCCGGACCGCGTCCCGGCCAGTGCCTGCGCAGCTTTTTGCGTCAGGAGGGCTGGTTCGGCGTGAAGAAGGGCTGCGATACCGGCGATTGCGGCGCCTGCACGGTCTGGGTCGACGACGAGCCGGTGCAATCCTGCCTGTATCCGGCGCATCGGGCCATGGGCCGGCAGGTGACCACGATCGAGGGGCTGGCGGCGGCGGATGGCACGCTGCACCCGATGCAGGCGCGGTTCCTGGAGGCCCAGGGCTTCCAATGCGGCTTCTGCACCGCCGGCATGATCATGACCGCGGCCCGTCTGGATCAGGCGCAGCAGGCGGCCTTGCCCAAGGCGTTGAAGAGCAATCTCTGCCGCTGCACGGGCTATCGCGCGATCACCGACGCGATCCGAGGTGTGGCCCATGTGGAGCGAGCGACGGCCGGCGAGTCCTGCGGACAGAGCCTGGCCGCGCCGGCCGGGCCGCAGGTGGTGACGGGCAGCGCGCGCTTCACGCTCGATGTCGCGGTGCCCGGCCTGTTGCATATGAAGCTATTGCGGTCGCCACATGCCCATGCCCGCATCCTCGACATCGACAATACCGCGGCCCTGGCATTGCCTGGCGTGCGCGCCGTGCTGACCCACCACGATGCCCCGCAGCGAAAATTCTCGACGGCACAGCATGAACACGCCACCGACGACCCGTTCGACACAAGGGTTCTCGACGACACGCTGCGCTTTGTCGGCCAGCGCGTCGCGGCGGTCGTGGCGGAGACCGAAGCGGCGGCGGAGCAGGGTTGCCGGCTGCTGCGGGTAGTCTACGACGTCCTCCCGGCGGTGTTCGATCCGGCGGCGGCGCTGCATCCCGCGTCGGACAATGCTGCCGGTAGCGGGCCACCCAATCTGGTGGCCGAGCTGCATGGCGGCATCGGCGATCTGGCCGCCGGGCTCGCAGCGGCGGATGTCACCTATGAAGCGAGCTTCGAGACCCAGCGCACGCAGCATGTGGCGCTCGAAACCCATGCGGCGATCGGCTGGCTGGATGAGGCCGGGCGGCTTTGCCTGCGCTCCAGCACCCAGACGCCGTTTCTGACGCGCCGGGCGCTCTCCCGGCTGTTCGACCTGCCGCTCGCTCAGCTGCATGTGGAAGCGGGACGGGTCGGCGGCGGGTTCGGCGGCAAACAGGAAATGCTGGTCGAAGACATCGTGGCGCTGGCGGTCCTGCGCTGCCGCGCGCCGGTACAGCTGGAGCTGACCCGCGAGGAGCAGTTCTGCGCCACCACCACGCGCCATCCGATGCAGATCACGGTGCGGCTTGGCGCCACGCGCACCGGGGTGCTGACCGCGATCGGGATGGAGGTGTTGTCCAATACCGGCGCCTATGGCAACCACGCCATCGGTGTCCTGTTCCACGGCTGTAGCGAGTCGGTCGCGGTCTATCGCTGCCCGAACAAGCGGATCGACGGCTACGCGGTTGCCACGAACACCGTGCCGGCCGGGGCCTTTCGCGGCTATGGGCTCAGCCAGACCGTGTTCGCGATCGAATCCGCGATGGACGAGTTGGCGCGCCGGCTCGATCTCGACCCGATCGCGTTCCGCCGAGGCAATGTGGTGCGGCCGGGCGATCCGATGATCTCATTCGATGAAGCACCCCCTGACGTGCAGTACGGCAGCTACGGGCTCGACCAATGCCTGACCCTGGTCGAGCGCGGCCTGGCCGAGGGTGGGACGGCGGCCCCCGCCGGCTGGCTGGTCGGGCAAGGGGTAGCATTGTCGATGATCGACACCATTCCGCCTCGCGGTCACATCGCCGAGGCACGGCTCAGCCTGGCCCCGGATGGTCTCTTCGATCTCGCGGTCGGCACGGCGGAGTTTGGCAACGGCACCAGCACGGTGCACGTCCAGATCGCCGCGTCGGTGCTCGGCACCCTGCCCTCGCGCATCCGACTGTGCCAATCGAACACCGATGCGGTGGACCACGACACCGGGGCCTATGGCTCGACCGGCACGGTGGTGGCCGGCACCGCCACCTTGCGGGCCGCCGAGGCGCTGCGGGTGCTGCTGCTTGAACGCGCCGCGGCACTCCTGGCGCGACCGGCTTCCGGCATGACGCTGGAACCGGACTCGGTGGTGGCGGGCACCGATCGGCTGGCGCTCGCCGACTTGGGGCCGTTGCAGGCGAGCGGCCGCTGCGATGGTACGCCGCGCTCGGTCGCGTTCAATGTGCATGGGTTCCGAGTGGCGGTGCAGCCCCGGACCGGGGAGCTGCGCATTCTGCGCAGCATCCAGGCGGCCGATGCCGGGCGTGTGATCAACCCGATGCAGTGTCGCGGACAGATCGAAGGCGGCGTGGCACAGGCCTTGGGGGCGACGCTGTACGAGGCGATGAGGCTGGACGAGGCGGGACGGGTCACCAACAGCACATTGCGCACCTATCATATTCCGACCTGCGCCGATGTGCCGCCGACCGAGGTACTGTTTGCCGACACAGTGGACCGGTTGGGGCCGTTCGGGGCAAAATCGATGAGCGAGGCGCCGTTCAATCCGGTGGCACCGGCCCTCGCCAACGCGGTGCGCGATGCGACCGGCGTGCGGTTTCTCTCCACCCCGATCCGGGTCGATCGGATTTGGCAAGCCTTACAGCCATCCGGGCACTCGGCCGGCAGCCAGCCTTCGGCACCCTTGCAAGGAGAGTCCGGCGATGCATGAGGATCTTGTCCATTTGCGCGCGGCCTTCGCGGTGGCCGAACGTGCTCGCGCGGCTGGCGACCATCCGTTCGGTGCGCTTCTGGTCGGGCCGGATGGCACCATCCTGCTGGAGCAGGGCAACGGCTATACCGCCGAGGGCGGCGATATGACCGCCCATGCCGAGCGCCTGCTGGCCACCCGTGCTTCCAAGACCTATGCGCCGGCCATCCTGGCCCGTTGCACGATCTATGTTTCGGCCGAACCCTGCGCGATGTGCAGCGGGGCGATCTATTGGGCCGGGATCGGGCGGGTGGTCTACGGTCAGTCCGAGGCGGGCCTGAAACGCCAGACCGGCGCTCATCCCGAAAACCCGACGCTCGACCTGCCCTGCCGCGTGGTGTTCGATGCCGGACAGCGCCGTGTGGAGGTGGTCGGCCCGCTGTTGGAAGACGAGGCCGCGGCGTTGCAGGCCGGGTTCTGGGCAACCAAATAGCGTCTTGAAGATGGCCGAGGAGAAGGGCGTCCACCGCCATCGGCTACTCGGCCTCTATCCCCAGAAGTTCGGCGACCATATCCCGCTGATCCGCCGCCAGGACGTTAAGGGGTTCGTCGAGCGGCGCCGGTCATGCCGGCCTCCGTCCAAAGCCGGCTATCCGGGGGGATGGGGCGGAATTCATGACGGCGCGCCAGGTTATCGCGCCACCACGCGCGGTAATCCTTGATCGCCTGGACCTCGACCTCGTCATGGTTCTGCTCGCTGCCCACCTCCAGATAGACGTCCATATTGGCGAGGTCCGGCCTGGGCAGACGTCCGTCCTGATATTCGGTCCACATCCTCGCGTAGAGTTCCTCCAGCCGGCGCACGAGCGCCGCCGTGTCGAACAGCGTGCAGCTATCCCGTCCGGCAAGCAGCCTTTCCCGATACAGCCGCGTCATCGCCCTGTCCCTGCCCAAGGCGACGGCGCGATCGACATATTCCTCCGGCGAGGTGCAGATCAATTCGGGGAGCCCGGCGGCACGGAGAAGGCTGCCGCATACCCGCGAGGCGAAGGAGCGGCCGCTCAGCGTCAGGACCGGCACGCCCATCCACAGCGCGTCCGAAGCGGTGGTATGCGCCCCATAGGGTGTCGTATCGAGGAACAGATCGGCCAGCGGGTACCGTGCGAGATGATCAGGATTGGCCAGCTTTTCCGCGAAGATCAGCCGATCCGGTGCGATGCCGCGCTCGCTGGCGAAATTCCGCAGCCGCTCATGCGCCGTTTCGGCACCGCCAAGCAGCCATAACACGCTGTCAGGAACTCGGCTCAAGATCGTCAGCCAGCGTTCGAAGGTAAAACGCGAGATCTTATGCGTGCCGTTCAGGCAGCAATAGACCATCCCGTCGGCGGGAAGCTTGGCGTCCTGGCGCGACGGCTGGCGCTTTGATACGACCCGTTTGCGGTCGTTGGGTTGGTAACACGGCAGACGCAGCACCGATTCCGAGTAATAGATCTCGTCTTCCGGCGGGATGATCCAGTCGTCGGCGATGATGTAGTTATGATACGGGCTTCCCATGCTGCCGGGAAAGCCCAACCAGTTTACGATGACCGGTGCCGGCCGCAGGGCAAGCAGCTTGGTGCGGCCTTCTCTTGTATAACCGTTGACGTCGACCAGGATCTGGACACCGTCATCGGCGATCCGGCGGGCGGCGGCGGCATCGTCCAGATCGCTCACCGAAACCCAGTGATCCACCGCCGCCTTGACCCGTGCCTGGATCGGGTCGTCGGCCGCGGCCGCGGGGCCGCAATAATAGGCGAACAGCTCGACAGCGCTTCGGTCATGCACCTCGAAGACCTCGGCCATGAGATGGCCTACCGCATGGACCCGCAGGTCGGAAGACAGATAGCCGATGCGCAGCGGTCCGGACGTCCTCGTCTCGCGCGCCGCCCAATGGGACGCCACCCCCGTGGCCGCGGGGGCGCCAACGTCGCAGAGGTTGTAGTTCCAGGCCGCCGCCAAATGCAGCATGGGGTCGTCGGTATAGGCGGCCATGGAAAGCGGCGAAATCCCCGCCATCAGGACTTTCCGGCTCACCCGATCCCACGGTGCCACGACAGGCCATTCGCATTGCCGCTGCCGAAGCGCCAGGAAATGCTGCACCGCCTCCCGTTGATCGCGGTCGATATCCAGGCTCTGGCGCAGCCTCGCCTCGGCGGGGGCGTCCTGGTTCCCCGCCTCCAGCACACGCGCCATTTGATTGAGCGCGGTTATCTTGTGGGTGATGGCTGTTCCGGTGATCCCCACCAGCTTGTCCACCATGGCGGACCACTGCAGCACCGCCGGACCGTTTGCCCCAAGCCGCTCGAGGACCCGCCCGAGATTGATATAAGCGGGCATGAACTCGGCATTGAGGGAGATCGCCCGCTCCAGGCACTCTCGGGCGGTTTTCAGGTCGCCCGTCTCCGTCAGCGCCACGCCGTAATTGAAAAGAACGGCGTAAAGCAAGGGATTGTCCTGGTTGTGCCGGACCCAGGTCTCATAGAGCGCCACGACGCGGGTTGTCTCTCCCCCCAGCTTGAGTGTCTCGACCGTCTGGATCAGCTCCGAGACGCTCAAATTCCGTTCCGAGGACCGGCTCATCGCTGCGGAGAAGCTGTCATTTCCCACCAAATCCCACATCTCACGACACGGCGACCTTCATCGCGGCTACCTGATCGGCCGTCATGCTATTGATTTGGGTCTGCGTCAAGGCATCGATCTGAGTGCCGTTCAGCGCTTCGATCTGGGTCGCGGTCAAGGCGTCGACCACTGTCGTGGTGAGCCCCGCGATCTGCGTCGTCGTAAGACCGCTGAGTTGATCCGCCGTCAACGATGTCAGCTCGGTTGTGGTCAGTTCACTGAACTGGGTGGAGGTCAGCCCGCCGATTTGCCCATCGGAGGTAGTAGAGGTCAGCCCGCCGATTTGCGTCGAGGTCAGGGCACCAAACTGGGTCGCGCTCAGGGCATCCAGTTCGGTGGCGGTCAGGTTGGAGAGCTGAGTCGGCGTCAGAGCACCCACCAATGTCGCCGTGAGGACTGCGAGCTGGGCCGTGCTTAAGGTCCTCAGCTGCATGCGCATCAACCCGGTGATCTGGGATGTGGTCAGCGACGCGACTTCCGCGGTCGTCAAGGCGGCGACCGCCGTCGTGGACAGCGCGCCAATCTGCGTCGAGGTCAGCGCGGCGAACTGGGTCGTGGTCAACGCGGTGACTTCCGTGGTCGTCAACCCGCTGACCCCCGTCGTCGACAAGGCTCCGATCTGCGTCGCGGTCAGGGCCGAGAATTGGGTGGTGGTCAGCGCCGCCACTTCGGTACCGGTCAAGCCGCTGATCCCGGCCGTGGACAAGGCGGAGATCTGCGTCGCGGTCAGCAGACCGAGTTGGGTTGCGGTCATCGCACCCGCGACGGTCGCCGACATGCCACCGAGTTGAGTGGTCGTCAGCGCCGTGATGTCCGTAGTCGTCAATCCGCCGACACCGGTCGCGGACAACGCCCCCATTTGCGTCGATGTCAGCGCGGCGAATTGGGTGTTGGTCAAATCCGACACCTCGGCCGCCGTCAATCCGCTGATCCCCGAAGTTGACAGCGCCGAAACCTGCGTCGCCGTCAGCGCGCCGAGCTGGGTCGTGGTCATCCCGGCGACCTCGGTCGCCGTGAAGCCGGCGACCTCGTTGGTGGTCAGCGATGTGATCTCCGTCACCGTCAGGGCGGCGAGCAGGGTCGTCGACATCGCACCGATCTCGGTCGTGGTCAGGGCGGCGAACTGTGCCCCGGTCAGGTTCGACACCTCCGTCGCGGTCAACCCGCCGACACCGGTGGTCGACAGCGCGCCGACTTCCGTCGCGGTCAGGGCGCCAAGCTGGGTCGTCGTCAAGCCCGCGACCTCGGTCGCCGTCAGGCCGCTGATCCCGCTGGTGGACAGGGCCGCGATCTGCGTCGCCGTCAGGGTACCGAGCTGGGTCGCCGTCAGCGCGCCGGTCCCCGTCGCCGTCAGGCCGGCCACCTGGGCGGCGGTCAGCGCCGTGATGTCGGTGTTCGTCAGCCCGCTGATCCCTGTGGTCGACAACGCCCCGATCTGCGTCGACGTCAGCGCGGCGAACTGGGCGGCGGTTAGGTTCGCCACTTCCGTCGCCGTCAGCCCGCCCACTCCGGTGGTGGACAGGGCCGCCACTTGGGTCGTCGTCAGGGCGCCGAGCTGGGTGGTGGTCAGCGACGCCACGTCGGTCCCCGTCAAGCCACTGGCCCCGGCGGCGGACAAGGCGGCGATCTGCGTCGCCGTCAGGAGGCCGAGCTGGGTGGTGGTCAGCGAGCCCACCCCCGTCGCCGTCAAGCCGCCCAGTTGGGTGGTGGTGAGCGCCGTGATGTCGGTGGTGGTCAATCCACCGATCCCAGTCGTCGACAAAGCTCCCATCTGCGTCGATGTCAGCGCGGCGAACTGGGTCGTGGACAAATCCGCCACCTGGGTCGGCGTCAATCCACTGATCCCCGAGGTGGACAACGCCGAAACCTGTGTGGCCGTCAGTGCGCCCAATTGGGTCGTGTTCATCCCGACCACCTCGGTCGCCGTGAAGCCGGCGACTTCGGTGGTGGTCAGCGCCGCGATCTCGGTCACCGTCAAGGCGCCCAGCAAGGTCGTGGACATCGCCCCGATCTCGGTCGCGGTCAGGGCGTTGAATTGCGCGGCGGTCAAGTCCGCCACTTCCGTCGCCGTCAATCCACCGACCCCGGCGGTGGACAGTGCCGCGACCTGCGTCGCCGTCAGAACGCCCAGCTGAGTGGTCGTCAGTTCCGCCACTTCAGTCGCGGTCAGGCCCTGCAGTTGAGTGGCGTTCAGCACCGCGATCTGCGTCGCGGCCAAGGTGCCGAGTTGGGTCGCGGCCAGCGCACCGATCCCCGTCGCCGTCAGCCCCTTGATCTGGGTGGTGGTCAGCGCCGCGACCTCGGTGGTGGTCAATCCGCCGATCCCGGTCGTCGATAGGGCCCCGATCTGCGCCGATGTCATGGCGCCGAGCTGGGTGGTCGTCAAAGCCGCCACTTCGGTCGCCGTCAACCCGCCGATCTGGGTGGTCGTCAAAGCCGCCACTTGCGTCGTCGCCAAGGCGCCGAGCTGGGCGATCGTCAACGCCGCCACTTCAGTGGTCGTGAAACCCGCGACCTGGCCGGTCGTGAATGCCGCGATTTCGTTGGCGGTCAGCCCACCGATCCCGGTCGTGGTCAGCGCCGCGATCTGGGTCGCCGCCAGGGCGCCAAGCTGGGTCGTCGTCAAGTTCGCCAGATCCGTCGCCGTCAACCCGCCGACCCCGGTGGTGGACAGCGCCGAGATCTGCGTCGCCGTCAGCGCGCCGAGCTGGGCGGCACTCAAGGAAGCGACCTCGGTCGCAGCCAGTCCGCCCATCTGGGTGGTCGTCAATGCCGGGATCTGCGTCGTATCCAGGGCGCCGAACTGGGTTGTGGTCAGCGCACCGATCCCCGTCGTGGTCAGACCCTTGAGCTGAGTCGTCGTCAGCGCCGTGATCTCGGCGGTCGTCAATCCCCCGATCCCGGTAGTAGACAGGGCTCCGAGTTGGGTCGCCGTCAAGGCACCGAGCTGGGTCATCGTCAGCGTCGCCACTTCGGTCGCCGTCAATCCGCTGATCCCCGTGGTCGACAACGCCGCGACCTGCGTCGCCACCAGGGCGCCGAGCTGGGCCGAGGTCAGGGCCGCCACCCCAGTGGCTGTCAGGCCCTTGACCTGAGCCGTCGTCAGGGCCGCGATTTCGGCTGTCGTCAATCCGGCGATCCCGGTGGTGGACAGCGCCGCGATCTGCGTCGCCGTCAGGGCGCCGAGCTGGGTCGTGGTGAAAGCCGCCACACCGCTCGTGGTCAACCCGCCGATCGCCGTCGTTGTGAGCGAGCCGATCTGCGTCGAGGTCAGGGCACCGAGCTGGGTCGTGGTCAGGGCCGCCATCTCGTCCGAGGTCAGGCCCGTCAGCTGGGTGGTCGTCAGCGCCGAGACCTCGGTGGTGGTCAGAGCGCCAAGCTGGGTCGTGGTCAGCGCGCCGATGCCGGTCGCCCTCATTCCGACAAGCTGGGTCGTGGTCAGCGAGGCGATCTCGGCGGTCGTCAGTCCGTTGACCCCGGTGGTCGACAATGCCCCGATCTGCGTCGCCGTCAGGGTGCCAAGCTGCGCGGTCGTCAGCGCCGCCATTTCGGTATCCATCAGGCCGCTGATCTGCGTCGTGGTCAGCGACGCGATCTGCGTCGTCGTCAGGGCACCGGACTGGGTGGTGGCCAATTCGCCCATCTGCGCCGCGGTCAGGCCGCTGAGTTGTGTCGTCGTCAGCGCGGCGATCTGCGCCGTCGTCAGGGCGCCGAGCTGGCCCGCGGTCAACGCGCCGATCTCCGTCGCCGTCAGGGCGCCGAACTGGGTCGTGGTCAGCGTGCCGATCTCGGTATTCGCCAGATTGCTGATGCCGATGGTGGAGAGCGCCGAAATCTGGGTCACCGTCAGGGCGCTAAGCTGGGTCGTGGTCAAATCCGCCAGCTCGGTCGCTGTCAGGCCTTTGAGCTGGGTGCTGGTCAAGGCCACGACCTGCGTCGTACCCAAGGCGCTGAGCTGCGTGGTGCTGAGGGCGCCGAACTCGGCCGCTGTCATGCCCGACAGCTGGGTGTTGGTCACCGAGGCGATCTCGGTGGTCGTCAACCCGCTGATCCCCGTGGTCGACAGGGCCGCGATCTGGGACGATGTCAGGGCATTGAACTGGGTGGCGGTCAGCGCCGCCATTTCGGTATCCATCAACCCACCGATCGCGGCGGTCGACAGCAACGCAATCTGTGTCGCCGTCAGGGCGCCGAGCTGGGTGGTGGTCAACGCCGCCATCTCGGCCGCCGTCAGACCCTTGACCTGGGTATTGGTAAGCGCGGTGATTTCGGTGGTGGTCAACCCGCTGATCCCGATGGTCGACAGCGCGCCGAGCTGCGTCGAGGTCAGGGCGCCGAGCTGCGCCGCCGTCAGCGCCGCCATCTCGGTGTCCACCAATTCAGTGATCGCGGCGACAGTCAAAGCCGCGATCTGGGTCGTCGTCAGAGCACCGAGCTGCGTGGTAGTGAGCTCGCCCACCTCGGTCGCCGTCAGGCCACTGAGTTGGGTTTTGCTCAGGGCCGCGATCTGCGTGGTCGTCAGGGCACCAAGCTGGGTCGTGGTCAGCGCGCCGATCCCGGTCGCCCTCATGCCGGCAAGCTGCGTGGTGGTTAGCGCCGCGATCTCGGTGGTCGTCAGCCCGCCGATCCCGGTGATCGACAAGGCCCCGATCTGCGTCGAGGTCAGGAGGCCCAGCTGAGCAGTCGTCAGCGAGGCCGTTTCGGTATCCATCAAGCCGCTGATCTGCGTCGCTGTCAGCGACGTGATCTGCGTCGTCGTCAGGGCGTCAAACTGGGTTGTGGTCAACGCGCCCATCTGGGCCGCCGTCAGGCCGCCGAGCTGTACCGTCGTCAGCGCCACGATCTGCGCGGTTGTCAGGGCACCGAGCTGGCCCGAGGTCAACGCACCGATCTCGGCCGCCGTCAGGGCACCGAATTGCGTGGTGGTCAGCGTACCGATCTCGGTATTCGCCAGATTGCCGATCCCGGTGGCGGACAGCACCGAAATCTGTGTCGTCGTCAGGGCGCCAAGCTGGCTGGCGGTCAGCGACGCCAGTTCGGTCGCGGTCAATCCTTTGAGCTGGGTGCTGGTCAGAGCCGCGATCTGCGTCGTCGTCACGGCACCGAGCTGCGTCGTGCTCAGCGCGCCGATCCCGGCCGCCGTCATACCGGCAAGCTGGGTGTTGGTCAGCGATGCGATCTCAGTGGTCGTCAACCCACTGATCCCGGTGGCGGACAGGGCCGCGATCTGGGACGACGCCAAGGCACCGAATTGGGCCGTGGTCAGCACCGCCACCTCGGTATCCATCAAGCCGCTGATACCGGCCGCGGAGAGCGATGCAAGCTGCGTCGCCGCCATTGCGCCGAGCTGGGTGGTGGTCATTGACGCGACCTGAGCCGCAGTCAGACCCTTGACCTGGGCAGTGGTCAGTGCCGCGATCTCCGTGGCCGTCAGCCCGCCGATCCCGGTGGTGGACAGCGAGGCGATCTGCGTCGCCGTCAAGGCACCGAGCTGAGCGGAGGTCAACGCCGCCGCCTCGGTGTTTGCCAGCTCGTTGACCCCGGTGGCGGTCAGCGACGCGATCTGCGTTACCGTCAGGGCGCCGAGCTGCGTCGTGGTCAAGGCCTGCAGCTCGGCCGCCGTCAGGCCTTTGAGCTGGGTGCTGCTCAGAGCCGTGATCTGTGTCGTCGTCACCGCGCCGAGCTGGGCGGCACTCAATGCGCCGATCCCGGCCGCCGTCATTCCCGCAAGCTGGGTGTTGGTCAGCGCCGCGATCTCGGTGGTCGTCAGCCCGCTGATCCCGGTGGCGGAGAGCGCGCCGATCTGCGTCGCCGTCAAGGCTCCGAGCTGGGTCGTGGTCAAGGCCGCGACTTCAGTGTCCATCAAGCCGTTGATCTGGGTGGTGGAGAGCGCCGTAACCTGCGGCGCCGTCAGGGCACCGAGCTGGGTCGTGGTCAACGCGGCCATCTCGGCCGCCGTCAAACCCTTGACCTGGGCGGTGGAGAGCGCCGCGATCTGCGTCGACGTCAGGGCACCAAGTTGAGCGGTCGTGAAGGCACCGATCTCGGTCGCCGTCAGGGCACCGAATTGCGCACTAGTCAACGCGCCGATCTCGGTGTTTGCCAGATTGCCGATCCCGGTGGCGGTCAGCGACGCGATCTGCGTTACCGTCAGGGCGCCGAGCTGCGTCGTGGTCAGCGCCGCCACTTCGGTCGCCGTCAATCCCTTGAGCTGAGTGCTGGTCAATCCGGCGATCATCGTCGACGTCAGGGCGCCAAGCTGGGCGGCGCTCAGCACGCCGATCCCGGTCGCCGTCAACCCGCGCAGCTGGGTCGGGGTGAGCAACCCAATTTCAGTGGTCGTCATCCCGCTAATGCCGGTGGCCGACAGGGCCGCGATCTGGGACGATTTCAGGGCGCCGAACTGGGTGGCGGTCAATGCCGCCATTTCGGTATCCAGCAACCCGCCGATCCCGGTGGTCGACAAGGCCGTCATTTGCGTCGCCGTCAGCGCGCCCAGCTGGGTCGTGCTGAAGCTGGCGAGCTGGGTCGCGGTCAATCCGCTCAACTGAGTCATGGTCAGAGCGGTGATTTCGGCGGTCGTCAGCCCGCTGATCCCGGTGGTCGACAGGGCCGCAACTTGCGTCGATGCCAGGGCGCCGAGCTGGGTGGACGTCAGCGCCGCCGCCTGCGTATCCACCAGTTGGCTGATCCCGGTGGTGGTCAAGGCCGCGATCTGCCCCGCTGTGAGGGCGCCAAGCTGGGTGCTGGTCAGCGCCTGCATCTCGATCGCCGACAACCCTTTGAGCTGAGTGCTGGTCATTCCGGCGATCTGCGCTGTCGTGAGGGCGCCGATCTGATTTGTCGTCAGCGCGGCGATCTCGGTCGCCGTCAGCCCTCGCGTCTGGGTGGTGGTCAGCGACCCGATCTCGGTGGTCGTCAACCCGCTGATCCCGATTGCCGATAGCGCGCCGATCTGCGTCGACGTCAGAGCGCCGAGCTGGGCGGGTGTCAGCACCGCCATTTCGGTGTCCAGCAGGCCGCCGATCTGGGTGGCCGTCAGCACCACCATCTGCGGCGCCGTTAGGCCACCGATCTGGGTGGTGGTCAACGCGCCCAGCTCGGCGGCGGTCAGCCCCTTGACCTGGGTGGTGGAGAGCGCCGCCACCTGCGTCGCCGTCAGATCGCTAAGCAGAGTGGTGGTCAGCGCGCCCATCTGGATCGCCGTCAGGGCATTGAACTGCGTGGCGGTCAACGCCGCCATTTCGGTATCCGCGAGGTTCTGTATCGTCGCGGCGGAGAGCGAGGCGATCTGCGTCGTCGTCAGCGCGCCGAACTGCGTCGGGCTCAACGCCTGCAGCTCGGTCGCCGTCAAGCCGTTGAGTTGGGTGCTGCTCAGCACCGCGATCTGCGGCGTCGTCAGGGCACCGAGCTGGGTCGTCGTCAGCGTGGCGATCCCGGTCGCCGTCAAGCCGGCGAGCTGGGTACCGGTCAGCGAGGCGATCTCGGTGGTCGTCAGCCCACTGATCCCGGTGGTCGACAGGGCCGCGATCTGGGCCGAGGTCAAGGCGCTGAACTGGGTCGTGGTGAGTGCCGCCACCTCGGTATCCAGCAAGCCGCCGATCCCGGTGATGGTCAGCGCCGCCATCTGCGGCGCCGTCAGCGCACCGAGCTGGGCCGTCGTCAAACCCGCGACATCGGTCGCCGTCAACCCCTTGACCTGGGTGCTGGTCAGCGAGGCGATCTCGGTGGTCGTCAGCCCGCTTATTCCCGTGGTCGACAGAGCCGCGATCTGCGCCGACGTCAGGGCACCGAGCTCACTGGACGTCAGCGACGCCACGCCGCTGTCCATGAGCGCGCTGATCCCGATAGTCGGCAGGGCCGCGATCTGTGTCGACGTCATGGCGCCAAGCTGGGTCGTGGTCAGCTCACCCATCTCGGTCGCGGTCAGCCCTTTGAGCTGAGTGCTGGTCAAGACCGCGATCTGCGCCGTCGTCAACGCCCCGAGCTGGGTGGCGCTCAACGTGCCGATCCCGGTCGCCGTCATCCCCGCGAGCTGGGTGACGGTCAGCGCCGCGATCTCGGTGGTCGTCAAGCCGCTGACGCCGATGGCCGACAGAGCCCCAACTTCGGCCGCGGTCACGGCGCTGAACTGGGTCGCGGTCAGCGCCGCGACCTCGGTATCCAGCAACCCCTTGACCCCCGCGGTGGACAAGGCGGCGATCTGCGTCGCCGTCATGGCGCCAAGCTGGGTGGTGGTCAGCTCGGCCGCCTCGGTAGCCGACAGACCGTTGATCTGCGTATTGGTCAGCGCCGCGATCTCGCTGGTCGTCAGCCCGCTTAGCCCGGTGGCGGAAAGCGCCCCGATCTCGGTCGCCGTAACGGCGCCGAGTTCGTTGGAGGTTAGAGACGCCACCTCGGTGTCCACCAATTCACCGATCCAGGTGGTGGTCAAGGCCGAGACCTGAGTGGTTGTCAGGGCATCGAGCTGGGTGGTGGTCAACGACGTCACCTCCGTCGCCGTCAAACCCTTGAGCTGCGTGCTTGTCAGCGCGGCGACTTGCGTTGTCGTCAGGGCACCGAGCTGCGTGGTGCTCAGCGTCCCCATCCCGACCGCCGTGATGCCGGCAATCTGGGTATTGGTCAGCGCCGCGATCTCGCTGGTCGTCAACCCGCTGATCCCGGTGGTCGACAGCGCGCCGATCTGCGTCGAAGTCAAGGCGCCCAGCTGGGCGGACGTCAGCGCCGCGGCCTGGGTGTCCAACAAGCCCCTGATCTGGGCGGCGGAGAGAGCGGTGATCTGCGTCGTCGTCAACGCGCCGAGCTGGGTCGTGGTCAGCTCGCCCATCTCGGTTGCCGTCAACCCGCCGAGCTGGGTGGCGGAGAGCGACGCGAGCTGCGTCGCCGTCAGATCGCCGAGCAGCGTCGCGGTCAACGCCCCGATCTGGGTCGCCTTCAAGGCGCCTAACTGCGTGCCGGCCAATGCCGCGATTTCGGTATCCGCGAGATTGCCGATCCCGGTGGTGGAGAGCGCCGCGACCTGCGTCGTCGTCAGGGCGCCGAACTGGACGCTGGTCAAGGATGCCAATTCGGTCGCGGTCAGGCCTTTGAGCTGCGTGCCGGTCAGCGACGCGATCTGCGTCGTCGTGAAGGCGCCAAGCTGGGCAGCGCCAAGCACACCGATACCGGTCGCCGTCATTCCGGCGAGCTGGGTGATGGTCAGCGATGCGATCTCGGTGGTGGTCAGCCCGGTAATCCCGGTGGTCGACAACGCACCGATCTGCGTCGCCGTCAGGGCACCGAGCTGAGTGGTGGTCAGCGCCGCCATATCGGTATCCAGCAACCCGCTGATTCCGGTAGTGGAGAGGGATGCGATCTGCGTCGCCGTCATCGCGCCGAGCTGAGTCGTCGTCAATGCCGCGAGTTGGGTCGCCGTCAAGCCCTTGACCTGGGCAGTGGTCAGCGCGCTGATCTCGGTGGTGGTCAGCCCGCTGATACCGATAGTCGACAGGGCCGCGACCTGCGTCGATGCCAGGGCGCCGAGCTGGGCGGCGGTCATCGCCGCCACGTCGGTGTCCACGAGCTGACTGACCCCGGTGGTCGTCAGCGAAGCGATCTGGGTCGTCGTCAAGGCATCGAGCTGGGTTGTGGTCAGCTCGCCCATCTCGATCGCGGTCAGGCCCTTGAGCTGGGTGCTGGTCAAGACCGCGATCTGCGCCGTGCTCAAGGCACCAAGCTGGGCCGCGCTCAACGAGGCGATCCCGGCCGCCGTCAGGCCCTTGACCTGGGTGGTCGTCAGCGCCGCGATCTCGGTGGACGTCAACCCGCCGATCCCCGCGATGGACAGGGCGCCGATCTGCGTCGCCGTCAGGGCGCCGAGCTGGGTCGTGGTGAGAGCCGCGACCTCGGTATCCATCAAGCCGCTGATCTGCGTCGCCGTCAGGGCGGTGACCTGCGTCGCCGTCAGGGCGCCAAGCTGGCTGGTGGTCAACTCGCTCATCTGGAGCGCGCTCAACCCCCTGACCTGGGCGGTGGTCAGCGACGCGATCTGCGTCGCCGTCAGGGCGCCGAGCAGGGTGGTCGTGAACGCGCCGATCTCGGTCGCCGTCAGGGCGCCGAACTGGCCCGTGGTCAACGTACCGATCTCGGCGTTTGCCAGATTGCCGATCCCAGTGACGGTAAGCGACGCGATCTGCGTCGTGGTCAGGGCACCAAGCTGCGTCGAGGTCAACGCCTGCAACTCCGTCGCCGTCAGGCCTCCGAGCTGGGTTCTGGTCAGTCCGGTGATCTGGGTCGACGTCAGGGCACCGAGCTGGTCTGTCGTCAGCGTGCCGATGCCCGCCACCGTCATGCCGGCGAGCTGGGTCGTGGTCAGCGAGGCGATCTCGGTGGTAGTAAGCCCGCTGATCCCGGTAGTCGACAACGCACCGATCTGCGTCGAGGTCAGGGCACCGAATTGGTTGGGCGTCAGCGCCGCGACCTCGGTATCCATCAAGCCTCTGATGCCGGTGGTGGAGAGCCCACCGATCTGGGTCGCCGTCATCACGCCGAGCTGGGTCGTGGTCAACCCCGCCACTTCGGCCGCCGTCAGACCCTTGATCTGGGTATTGGTCAGCGCCGAGATCTCAGTGGTGGTCAGCCCACTGATCCCCGTGCTGGACAACGCCCCAATCTGCGTCGAGGTCATCGCGCCGAGCTGAGCCGATGTCAGCGCCGCCATCTCGGTATCCAGAAGCGCGCCGACCCCGGTGGCGGTCAGCATACTGATCTGCGTCGTCGTCAGCGCATCAAGCTGAGCGGTGGTCAACGCGCCCACCACGGTCGTCGTCATACCCTTGATCTGGGTGTTGGTCAGGGCCGCGATCTGCGTCGTCGTCACCGCGCCCAGCTGGTTGGCGCTTAACGCGCCGATCCCGGTCGGTGTCAGCCCTTGCACCTGGGTGGTGGTCAGCGCCGCGATCTCGGTGTTGGTCAACCCACTGATCCCGGTGGTCGACAGCGCGCCGACCTGCGTCGCCGTCAGGGCGCCGAGCTGCGCGGTCGTCAACGCGGCCACTTCGGTATCCATCAAGCTACTGACCTGCGTCGTGGTCAGGGCAGTCACCTGTGTCGCCGTCAGGGCACCGAGCTGGGCGAATGTCAGCGCCCCGATCTGGGTCGCGGCCAGGCCCTTGACCTGGGTGGTGGTCAGCGAGGCGATCTGGCCCGTCGTCAGATCACCGAGCAAGGCGGGTGTGAGCGCGCCGAGCTGCGTCGCCGTCAGGGAACCGAACTGTGTGGCGGTCAACGCCGTGATTTCCGTATCCGCGAGGGTGCGGATCGTCGTGGTGCTCAGCGACGCGATCTGTGTCGCCGTCAGGGCGCCGAACTGGGCGCTGGTCAACGACGCGACCTCGGTCGCCGTCAAGCCGTTGAGCTGGGTTTTGGTCAAGACCGCGATCTGCGTCGTATCCATGGCACCGAGCTGGGCCGCGCTCAGCGAACCGATCCCGGTTGCCGAGAACCCTTTCACCTGGGTCGTGGTCAGCGCCAGCATCTCGGCGCTCGTCAGCCCGCTGATCCCGGTGGTCGACAGCGCACCGATCTGCGTCGAGGTCAGGGCGCCAAGCTGGGTGGACGTCAACGCCGCGATTTCGGTGTCCAGCAAGCCACTGACCCCGGTGGTCGACAAGGCCGAGATCTGCGTTGCCGACAGGGTGCCAAGCTGAGCGGCGCTCAGCGTGCCGACCGCGCTCGCCGTCATCCCGCCAAGCTGCGTCGTGGTCAGGGCGGCGATCTCGGTGGTCGTCAACCCGCTGATCGCGGTGGTCGACAAGGCGCCGATCTCGGTCATCGTGAGGACGCCGAATTGGGTGGATGTCAGCGCCGACAGATCGGTGTCCACCAGCTGACTGATCCCGGTGGTGGTCAATGCCGCGACTTGCGTCGGCGTCAGGGCGTCAAGCTGGGTAGACGTCAGCGCCTGCATCTCGGTCGCCGTCAGGCCCCTGAGTTGGGTGTTGGTCAGGACCGCGAGCTGTGTCGTCGTCACCGCGCCGAGCTGAGCCAGGGACAACGCGCCGATGTTGGTCGAGGTCATCCCCCGTACCTGCGTCGTGGTCAGCGACGCGATCTCGGTGGTGGTCAAGCCGGCGATCCCGGTGGTCGACAGCGCGCCGATCTGCGCCGAGGTCAGGGAACCAAGCTGCGTGGCGGTCAGCACCGCCACTTCGGTGTCCAACAAGCCGCTGATCTCCGTGGCGGTCAGCGTCGCCACCTGGGTCGCCGTCAGGCCGCCCAGCTGGGTGGTGGTCAACTCCCCCATCTCGGCCGCCGTCAGACCCTTGACCTGGGTGGCGGTCAGCGCGGCGATCTGCGTCGGCGTCAGATTGCCGAGCTCGGTCGTGGTTAACCCACTGATTTGAGCCGCCGTCAGGGTGCCGAACTGAGTGGCGGTCAAAGCCGCCATCTCGGTATCCGCGAGGTTGCGGATCGTGGTGGTGCTGAGCGATGCGATCTGTGCCGTCGTCAGGGTGCCAAGCTGCGTCATGGTCAGCGTGCCCAACTCGGTCGCCGTCAGGCCATTGAGCTGGGTGCTGGTCAGCACCGAAATCTGCGTGGTCGTCAGGGCTCCAACCTGATCGGTCGTCAGCACGCCGAGCTCGGTTACCGTCAAGCCAGCGAGCTGGGTCGTGGTCAGCGCGCTGATCTCGGTGATGGTCAGTCCGCTGATCCCGGTGGTGGTCAAGGCCGAGATCTGCGTCGCTGTCAGGGCACCGAGCTGAGTGGCGGTCAGCGCCGCCACCGCGGTATCCTGCAACCCGCTGATACCCGTGGTGGAGAGCGCCGCGATCTGCGTTGCCGTCAGAGCGCCGAGCTGGTCGAATGTCAAACGGGCTGTTTGGGTCGACGTCAAACCCCAAACCTGCGCGGTGGTCAGCGCCGCGATGTCCGTCGTTGTCAGGAAACCCAGCTGCCATGTGTTCAGCGCGTCGAGCGCGGTCGTTGTCAGACCGACGAGCTGGGTGGTGGTCAGTGCCGACAGCTCGATCTGCGTCAGGCCGGTGGCGGCGGTGGGGGTCAAGGCCGCGAACTGCGACGAGGTCATGGTAGCAAGCTGGGTCGTGGTCAACGCCGCCACGTCAGTCGCGTTCAAGCCCTTGATTTCGGTAATCGTCAACGCGGTCATCTGCGTGGCACTCAGGGCCCCGAGTTGATCCGTCGTCAGCGCGCCGATCCCATCCGAGGTAAAGCCCGCGAGCTGGGTCGTCGTCAGCGCCGCCATCTCGTCGGGCGTCAATCCGCCAATCGACGCGGCGGTCAGCTCCGCCATCTGGGTCGGCGTCAGGGCGCCAAGCTGGTCGCTGGTCAGCGCCGTCACCTCGGTCGCCGTCAGCGCCCTGATCTGCGTCGTGGAGAGCGACGCGACTTGTGTCGTCGTAAGGGCGCCGAACTGGCTGGGCGTCAGCGCCGAGAAATCGGCCGCCGTGAAGCTCCTGACCTGGGTGGTGGACAGCGATGCTATCTGCGTCGCCGTCAGGGCGGCAACCGAGGTCGTGGTCAGCGACCACATTTCCGTCGTCGTCAAGTCGACGAGCTGGGTCGTCGTCAGCGCCGCCAACTCGGTCGCCGTCAGGCTATTTATCTGCGTGGTGGTCAGCGCCGCGACTTGCGACGCCGTCAGGGCGCCGAGTTGACCCGCGTTCAGCGCCGCGAGCTCACCGGTGGTCAGTCCCTGGAGCTGGGTGGAGGTCAGAGCAGTGATCTGGGTCGCCGTCAACGCGCCAAGCTGGCTTGTCGTCAGAATGCTGATCCCGGCTGCCGTCAGGCCGCCGAGCTGGGTCGTCGTCAGCGCCGCGATCTCGCCGGTCGTCAACCCGCCGATCGCGGTGGTGGCCAGCGCGCCGATCTGCTTCGCGGTCAGGGCGCCGAGCTGATCAGTCGTCAGTACCGCCAGGTCGGCCGCCGACAACCCTTTGACCTGCGTGGTGGTCAACGCCGAGATCTGGGTCGCCGCCAAGGCACCGACCTGATCCGTCGTCAGCCCACCAATCCCGGTGACGGACAACGCCGCGATCTGGGATGACGTCAGGGCGCCGAGCTGGCCGGTGGTCAGCGCCGCGACCTCGACGCCCGTCAACCCGCCGATCCCGGTGGTGGACAGCGCTGCGATCTGCGTCGATGCGAGGGTGCCCAGTTGATCGGTCGTCAGCGCCGCGACCCCGGTCGCCGACAGCCCGCCAAGCTGGATCGTCGTCAACGCGGCGATATCTCCAGTCGTCAAGCCGCCGATCGCGGCGGTCGACAACGCGGCCATCTGGGTCGCGGCCAAGGCACCAAGCTGGCCGGTTGTGAGGGCCGCCACCTCGTCCCCGGTCAGCCCTTTGATCTGCGTGACGGACAGCGCCGCGATCTGGGTCGCCGCCAAGGCGCCGAGCTGGTCGACCGTCAGCGCCGCCACCTCGGTCGCCGTCAGGCCACGGATTTGAGTGGTGGTCAGCGAGGCGATCTGCGTCGTCGTCAGCGCGCCCAACTGGGACGTGCTCAGCGTACCGAGCGCGGTCGCCGTCAGACCGCCAAGCTGGGTGGTGGTCAGCGACGTGAGCTCGGTGGTGGTCAGATTATTGAGCTCGGTAGCGCTCAGCGCCGCCAGTTGCGTCGCCGTCAGCGCGCCCAACTGGGTAGCGGTCAGCGCCGTCATCTCGGTTGCGTTCAAGCCGCCGATCGCGGTCGTGGACAAGGCCGCGATCTGCGTTGCCGACAATGTGCCGAGCTGATCCGTCGTCAGCGACGCCACTTCGGTCGCCGTCAACCCAGCGATCTGGGTCGTGGTCAGCGCCGCGATCTCGGTGGTCGTCACCCCGCCAATCCCGGTGGTGGTCAGCGCTCCGATCTGCGTCGCGGTCAGGGCGCTGAACTGGGCCGTGGTCAAGGCCGCCAGTTCGTCCGCCGTGAGGCCCTTGACCTGGGCCGTGGTCAGCGCCGTGATCTGTATCGTCGTCAAGGCGCTGAATTGGGTGGTGGTCAGCTCGCCCATCTCGGTCGCCGTGAGGCCCTTGAGCTGGGTCGTCGTCAGCGCCCCGATCACGTCCGTCCCGACGGCTTGAAGCTGATCCGCGAGCAGAACGGAGAATTGCGCGGCGCTGAAGCCCGTTTGTCCGACCGTCAAGACACTGAGCTGCGTCGCCGTCAGACCCGACATTTGCCCGGTCGACAATTCCGACAGCTGGGTCCCGGTCAGCTCCTCGAACTCGGGAATAGTGAAGGCGCTTATCTGTGTCGCGGTCAGCGCGGCGATATCGCTGGCGGAAAGGCTCTTGATGACGGTCGTTGTCAGACCCGCGATCTGCGTCAGAGTGAGAGAGGATACGAACGAGGTCATGACAACTCCAGTAATCCCGGATGCACGACGCAACGGATATGCCAGTAATAATCGACAGTTTTTCTGGTGCTTTTCCGCCGATTTGCCGCAGTTCTCACGAGGCAGTCAAAATAGATCGGCAAAATTTGCCCGGCAAAATCGGCCGTCTTCAGTGTCGATACCGACAAATTCTTCCAGACGCTCCGATCGAGCTCGGGCGGCGGAACAATCGGCTAAGGCCGATGCCGCGCGGGCTTCCGAGGGGCCGGCTTCCGAGGGATCATTCCTTGCTCTCGTTGGTTTGCCTCTATGAGCGGTCATCTCGAAGCGATCGGTGCCAGGCTCGCAGTTGCACCTGCGGAAAAGCCGATCGACGGATGTTTCGACGACATCGCGCGGGGATCGGCCTCTCAGCCCGTCCCCGCGTTCGCAGCCGAAGGGAAGGACAGATCATGAACAGCAACGAGCTTGAAGGTGCCGTGCGCGATGCCAAAGGCAAACTGAAGGATGGCTATGGCGGCCTGACCGGCGATGTCGGCACGCAGCTCGACGGCAAGCTCGACCAAGCCGCCGGCAAGCTGCAGAGCCGCTTCGGCGATACCACCGATCAGGTATCGGAAGCCGCATGGCAGGCGGCGCACCAGGCGTCGGAGTTCGCGGATCGTGCCGGCGATACGCTGCTTGGTGCCGCCGAAACGGCGACCACGACCCTGCGCGATCAGGGCCAGCAGCTACGCGACACGGTCGCCGACGCGTCGGCCCAGGCCGGACGCATGGCCGACCGGACGTTCCGCCAAAACCCGATCCTTTCACTGATTGGGGTCGGGGCGGTCGGATACTTGCTCTCGTACCTCATCCATGCGCCGTCGGCGCCGCTGGCACCGCGTTCGCGTCGATCGAGTTCGCAACGCTGAATGGCTTCGTCCTCGACCGTTCTTTGGAGCGGTCGAGGACAGTCAGTCCCAGACGTCCTGCAACGTCTCGCGCAGGGTCTGCCTCGTATATTTCCGCCGGAATCGGCCGCGTCGTTGCAGCTCCGGGATCAGCAGATCGACGACGTTGATGAGATCGCCGGGCATCGAGATCGGGTGGCCGATCATGAAACCGCCCCTGCTGCCGGTTGCCTCGAACACCTCCTCCAGATGGTCGGCGCATTGCTCGACCGATCCGGCATAGGTGACCTCGTAATGGGTCGCGTAGCGCAATCCGTATTCGAAGAATTCGGCACGCGTGAGTTCCGTCGTATCGCCCAGGTTATGCGCCAGCATATGCACGAAGCCGACCGGTGAGGCCTGGGTCGACGCGATGATCTCGTTCAACTCCCTGAGCGAGAACCGCTCGGGCAGTTTCGAGAAGTCATAGCCCGCGTTATGCGAGAGATAGGCGCCCGCCCCTTCGGCCGGGATCGCCGTCAGCAGTTGCTCGCGTTCGCGCTTCGCCTCGGCCTCGGTCGCAGCCACGATCAAGGGCTTTTGCCAGACGATGCCGACCCGTTCGGGATCGCGCCCCTCCGCCACCAACGCCGCGTCGAACGCGGCCCGATGCTTCACCTGGAGGTCGAGCGCCATATTTTCGCCGAACGCGATATCCGCTACATGCGCGGCCGCCTTGATGCCGCGCGGCGAGCCGCCGGCCTGAACGCAGATCGGTCGGCCCTGCGGCGAGGGCGGTGTGTTCAGCGGCCCCTTGACCTTGAAAAACCGGCCGACATGGTCGATCGGGCGCACCTTGGACGGGTCGGACACCCGGCCCGTCGCGTGATCCCACAGCATCGCATCCGGTGCCACGCTGTCCCACAGCGCATGGCAAACATCGATGAACTCCTCCAGCCGCTCATAGCGCGCGCCATGCTCCATCAGCGCGTCGAAGCCGAAATTCGCGGCATCCGCCAAGCGCGTCGAGGTCACCACATTCAGCGCGATCCGGCCGCCGGTGATGTGGTCCAGCGAGTTCATCAAGCGGGCGATGTAATAGGGATGCATGAAGGTCGAGGCGTAGGTGAGGCCGAAGCCCACATGCCGCGTCACCCGCGACATCGCGGTCATCATCGGGCTGAGATCCTGCCGAGGCCAAGTGATGCCCCATTCCACCGCGGCATCGATCGACTCCCGCCATGTACTGGGAATGCCCGTTCCGTCGCCGGAGAACACCATATCCATGCAGCCGCGTTCGGCGATGCGCGCGATGTCTTCATACATCTCGACATCGGGAAACACCCGCCCGCTCCAGGAACCGGGCATGCGCCACCGCCCATCCATGGCGATGTACGAGACGTCGAAGGCAAGGTTCATCCGACTGGGCACGGCAGGCAACTCCGTTAGAAGTGCAATGATATGCTGATCAAACCTGGATTGGCGTCGGGGTCAACTGGCCATATGCATCGCCAGTGAATTCACGATTCCCATACGCTCGACGGGATGCCGCCACCCCGGCTTCAAGCAGCCATGGCCGCTTGATAGGGTTCGGTCATCACGCCAGCTGGGATCAACGGGGAGCGGCGCCGGGCCGCGTATCATCGGCCCTGATGCGGAGAAGATTTAATATCAAGGCCGGTCAGATTTGCGTTGAAATTCAGACCACAACACACATTTTCTCGATCTGTCAGTACCGGTGAGATGGGAGAAGCATCATATCATACATTCCTACTTATAAGCGGGTATTGCTTCTTGTGTCCGGCCTGCTTCTGGCAGGCCCGGCGGTGGCGCAGGACATTCCGGCCGAGTTGGCACCGCCGGCAGGAACAGCGCTGATCGGCACGTTCGCCGCCAAGGGGGTGCAGATCTATCGCTGTGCCGCCCAGGGCTCGACACTTGAATGGGCCTTCAAGGCGCCGGAAGCACAGCTCGTCGATGCCCAGGGCAAGGTGTTCCTCAAACACTATGCCGGCCCGACTTGGGAGGCGGTCGACGGCTCCAAGATTGTCGGCAAAGTGATGAAGACCGCGCCCGCGCCAACCACCGGCGCCATTCCGTGGCTGCTGCTATCGGCGGAGTCGTCGGGTACCGGCGTGCTCGCAACCGCGCGCTTCGTCCAGCGCGTGAACACGGCTGGCGGCGTCGCGCCCAACGGCCCCTGCCCGCAGGTCGACGCCGAGCAACGCGTTCCATACGCCGCGGATTACCTCATCTACAAATGATGAGGCGAACGATCCCGGAGTTCGCACCCAGGCTACCCCGTGCGAGCCAGGCCATCCATGTAAGGACGCCCCAAAAATGACCGATTGGCCGACAGCGCAGGGCCACCTCGCCCTCGGCGACCTCGCCCTGCAATCCGGCGCTATTTTGCCCGGGGCGGTGCTGAGCTGGAAAACCCATGGCGTGCTGTCGCCGGCGCGGGACAATGTCGTGCTTTACCCGACCAGCTACTCTGCCCGGCACGGCGATCAGGAATGGCTGATCGGGCCGGAGGGCGTGCTGGACCCGACGCGCTGGTTCATCGTCATTCCGGACATGTTCGGCAACGGATTGTCGACGAGCCCCTCCACCAGCGCCGCTTGGCCGGGCTTGGTCACCAGCCTCGACAACGTGCAGGCGCAGCGGCGTCTGCTGCGCGAGCAATTCGGCATTACGCGGCTCGCTTGCGTCTATGGCTGGTCGATGGGCGCGCAGCAGGCCTATCACTGGGCCGCCGCCTTTCCCGACGCGGTCGAACGGGCGATCGTGAATTGCGGCAGCGCGCGCACCGCCGTGCATAACCGGGTGTTTCTCTCCAGCCTGATCGCGACGCTGGAGGCCGCCCCCGAGCATCTGGGCGGCGGGCGTTTCTCGGCCGAGCCGGCGGCGGCCATGCGCGCCTTCGGCCGGATCTATGCCGGCTGGGCGCTGAGCCAGGATTTCTACCGCGCCGGGCTGCACCTCTCGGCGCTGGGCGCGCCGGATCTCGACACCTTCCTGCGCACGGATTGGGAGGAACGCTTTGCCCGCCGACCCGCCGCCGATCTTTACGCACAGTTGCGCACCTGGGAGGCCGGCGACATCAGCGCCAATCCGCTCCATGGCGGCGACCTCTCGGCGGCGTTGCGCGCGATCCGCGCCCGCGTGCTGCTGATGCCGTCCGAGACGGATCTCTACTTCCGCGTCGCGGACAACGCGGCGGAACTCGACCATTTGGCGCGAGCCGAATTGCGGCCGATCCCCAGCATCTGGGGCCACCGCGCGGGCAACCCGGTGCAGAACCCGGCCGACGCTGCGTTCATCCGGGACGCGGTGCGGGCCTGGCTCGAAGCGTGAAGCGATATGTCCGGCGCCTGAATGGCACCGGACACAGGTCGCGCGTGGTTTAGGGAGTGCCGAAGACCTCGGCCAAAAAGCCGGTCATGGCCGACCAGGACCGCTGATCGCTGAGCTTGTTGTATTTAATCGCCGGCATCATCGATCCGTCCGCTTCGGGATTGGTGAAGCTGTGCACCGTCTTGCTGTAGCTCACGACCTGCCAATCCGCATCGGCCACGCGCATCTCATCTTCGAAAGCCAGAACCTGCGTAGCCGGGATCATTGGATCTTCCGCCCCGGTACAGACCAGGATACTGGACTTCACCTGCCCCGGGGCCGCCGGCATCGGCGTCTCGAGGCTGCCATGAAAGCTGACGACGCCTTTGAGGTCGGCACCGCCACGCGCCATTTCCAGCACCACGGTGCCGCCGAAGCAGAAGCCGATGCCGCCCAAACGCGTCGCATCGACCTGTGGCAAGGCGGTCAGCGCCTTCATCGCCGCCCCAGCGCGGGCGCGGAGCACCAGCGGCTGGGATTTCAACTCGGTGATCAACGCGATGCCCTTGGTGAGATCCGCCTGCTGCCGGTCGCCGAACATGTCGGCGGCAAGCGCCACATAGCCGAGCTTTGCCAGCATGCGGGCACGCTCCATCGCGTGTTCGCCCAGGCCGAACGCCTCGTGCACGACCAGCACGCCCGGACGCTTGCCGGCAAGACTGTCGTCATAGGCGAGATAGCCGCTCATCGAGACCGCGCCGTCGGAATAGTCGATCGTTTCAGTTTTCATGGAATCCTCTCCTGCCGCTAAGGACGATCAAGCGATCTTCAGCCGTACCGGTACATTATTACGGGTGGCATTCGAATAAGGGCAAACCTGATGCGCCTTGTCGACGAGTGCTTTCGCATCGCTCGGCGACAAGCCGGGCAGCGAGATCTCCAATTCCACATCGATGCCGAAGCCGCCTTCGGAGCGCGGGCCGATGCCGACGGTGGCCGCCACGGTCGTATCGGCCGGAACCTTGGGACCGCCTTGCGAGGCCACGAACTTCATGGCACCGAGAAAGCACGCCGAATAGCCCACGGCGAAGAGTTGCTCCGGGTTATTACCCGCTCCACCGCCGCCGCCCAACTCCTTGGGGGTCGACAGCGTGACGTCGAGCGCGCCATCCACCGTCGCGGAATGGCCATCGCGGCCGCCGGTGGCAATCGCCTTGGTGGTGTATTTCACATCGACCGACATGAGTGCTCTCCTTGCGAAGGGGTAGAGGGGTTGATCTAATCTGGCAGGCGATGATGACAACATCTCGGGTGGGCATCATCGCCCGTACTGACAACACCGCGAGGCACCCGGAAGTGCCATCGGCACCTCCCGTTTCCGGGTGGAACGGGCTAGGGGGATGTCAGCCCGCCCCTGAAGGGAGAATAATTTTCCAATATAAATGTCCGCAACAGTAACATTTCCTACAAACATAGGCGCCAATTGGCAGGAGTTACTACTTGACAATGGAGCATATTAGCGTCGATTTTACAGATTATTATTTAAACAAAATGACCTCACATCGCGAACATCTTGAAAGGTCCCAACGCAGCGCTTTGGGGCCGAGCAAGCATCTCCGCCCAAGGAATATCGCCATGACGGAAATATCCTCGCCGAAACCATCCTCCGGGGCTCTTGGCGTCTCGCGTCGCACCCTGATGCGATCCGCCGGTGCCGTGGGCGCGGTCACGCTGGGTGCCGCAGCGACGCGCCTCTTCACCAGCTCCAGCATCGCGGCGCCGATCATGAGCCCGGCCGATCTGTCGGCCCTGCGGAACCCGCCGATCTGCCATGTCGCGGGCACCTCCGATGTCGGCCCCGTCGGCCCCGCGCGCAAGCTGAAGTTGACCTGGAACGCGAACGCGATCTGCACCGTGGGTGTCCCGGTGGCAGCCCAGCGCGGCATCTTCGCCCGGCATGGGTTGGATGTGGAATTGATCAATTTCGGCGGCAGCACCGATCAATTGCTGGAAGCGATCAGCACCGGCAAGGCGGATGCCGGGGTCGGCATGGCGCTACGCTGGCTGAAGCCGCTGGAGCAAGGTTTCGACGTACGCATCACCACTGCCGTCCATGGCGGCTGCATGCGCCTCTTCACCACGCCATCCTCAGGGATCGCCTCGATCGCCGACCTCAAGGGCAAGGTGGTCGGGGTCAGCGATATGGCGGCACCGGACAAGAACTTCTTTTCCATCGTCGCCGCGAAGCAGGGCATCGATCCGAACGACGACATCCAATGGCGGCAATTCCCGCCGGATCTGCTGGGCGTGGCGCTGAAAAAGGGCGAGATCCAAGCCTTCTCCCTCGGCGACCCGCTTGCCTGGGTGATCCGGGAGCGCGATGGGCTGCGCGAGATCGCCAACAACCTCAGCGGCGAGTATCAGCATCGCGCCTGCTGCGTGCTGGGCATCTCCGGCACCCTGATCCGCACCGAACGCCCGGTCGCCGCCGGCCTGACGCAGGCGCTGCTCGAGGCGCAGGAGTATGTGGCGGCCAACCCCGACGAGGCGGCGGCATTGTTCGCGCAATACTCGCCAACGCCGGTGGCACAGCTCGCCGCCATGTTGCGCAGCCACACGCATGATCATCACCCGACCGGCGCCGCGCTGAAGGAAGAACTCGCGGCCTATACCGAGGAATTGAAGCTCGTGCACGTCATCAAGCCCAGCACCAACACGGCGCGTTTCGCCGATAAGGTGTTCGCCGATGTGTTGAGTGTATGAGTGCCGTCGAAGACGTCCGCGCGGCGCGGGGAGCGCTGATCCGGTCGGATGCGCGTCACCCCCTCTGGCTCGCCGGCGCGGCCGCGGCGGTCGCATGGCTGGGCGCCGCGGCGCTGACGGCGCTCTGGCCCGATGCCGACGATCTCGGCCGGACGGATCTGCTGGCGACGATCATGGCAACGATCGGCGCGGCGCTGTTGGTTTCGTTCGCGGCCGATCGGGTACGCCCGCTTCCCCCCATCCTTCGTCATCTGGGACCATGGCTGGTGGCACTCGCCCTGGCCTTCGCGGGCTGGGAGCTGATAACCGCCAAGCTCGATCTCCTGCCCAGGCCGTTCTTCGCGGCACCGCAATCGATGCTGGAGGTGTTCACCGATGACTGGCCGCGGCTCGGCGAGAGCGTGCTGCGGTCGCTGTGGCTGTTGTTGCCCGCCTATCTGCTCGGTGCCGGCGCGGGCTTCCTGGTCGGCATCGCGATCGGCTGGTCGCGCGGGATAGGCTATTGGGTCCATCCCGCGCTGCGGCTGATCGGGCCGGTACCGGCGGTCGCCTGGATCCCGATCGCCTTCTTCGTGTTCCCGTCCAGTCATAGTGCCAGCACCTTCCTGATCGCCTTGGCCACCTTCTTCCCCGTCGCCGTGCTTACCTGGTCGGGCGTCGCCGCGGTCGGCACGGCCTATTACGACGTGGCGCGGACGATGGGCGCCAAACCCTGGTTCCTGATCAGCCGGGTCGCCGTGCCGGCGGCCATGCCGTCGGTCTTCGTCGGGCTGTTCATGGGTCTCGGCGCCTCGTTCTCGGTCCTCGTCGTGGCCGAGATGCTCGGCGTGAAGGCCGGCCTCGGCTGGTACATGCAATGGGCGCAAGGTTGGGCGGCCTATGCCAACATGTATTCCGCCCTGCTGGTCATGGCGGTGATGTGCTCGACCTTGATCACGCTGCTGTTCCGCGTGCGTGACCGGTTGCTGTCCTGGCAAAAAGGGCTGGTCCGGTGGTAGGGCCGGTGGTCGGCACCGGGTCGCCGTCGCTGGAAGCGCCCGCCGCCCAGGGCGTCGAGATCGTCGACGTCAGCCATGCCTTCACGCTGGAAGGCCGTCCCCTGCCGGTTCTCGACCGCGTCCACCTCAGTGTCGGCCCCGGAGAGTTCGTCGCCCTGCTCGGTCCCAGCGGCTGCGGCAAGTCCACCTTGCTGCGTCTCGTCGCCGGCCTCGATCTGCCGGACGAGGGACGCATCGTGGCGGAAGGGCGGCCGATCGACGGCCCCGATCCATCCCGCGTGCTGATGTTCCAGGATCCCACGCTCTATCCATGGCGAACCGTGGCGGCCAATGTGGGTCTGGGGCTCGAGGCGCGCGGCCAGCTGAAACAATTGCGCCATCGCGTCGACGAGGCGCTCCAGCTCGTCGGGTTGGAGAATTTCGCGAGTGCCTATCCACACCAGATCTCCGGCGGCATGGCCCAGCGGGCGGCCTTGGCGCGGGCCCTGGTCAACGACCCGGCGATCCTCATCCTCGACGAACCGCTCGGCAAGCTCGACAGCCTCACCCGGCTGCAGATGCAGGACGAACTGGTGCGCATCTGGCAAGATCGGGGCTTTACCGCACTGCTCGTCACCCATGATGTGGAAGAGGCGTTGCTGATGGCCGGACGGGTGATCGTGTTCAGCGACCGGCCCGCCCGCATCCGCGCCGACCTGCCGGTCGCCCTGCCCTATCCGCGGCACCGCGATGACCCGGAACTGGTCCGGTTGCGCCGCGAGGTCCTGGGATTGTTGGGCCTGGCGACCTGACGGTCCGGCAGGCGGCGCGTCGGGACCGACCGTCACCCCCACAAAATTCCAAAGGCGCCCGAATAAAACTTCGACCAAGGTGTTGGCTATCCGAACCACCGCGAAACTCGGGAGCCTCACCATGCCGGCCATCACTTCCCGCCGCCTCAGCCTCACCACCGCCCTGATCGGCGCCTGCCTGACCATCATGACCCTGACCATCACGGCTCCGATCGGCCCGGCCCGGGCCATGGGCGACGATTCCAGCGACACGCCCACTTGCAAGAAGGGTGAGGTCTACGATTCCAAAACCAAGCAATGCGTCAAGCAGCAGGGCAGCAATTTGCCCGACCAAGACCGGACCGACTATGCCTACGCCCTGGCGAAGGCCGGCCGCTACGAGGAAGCTCTGGCCATGCTGGACACACTCAAGGACCCGAACACATCCGAGGCACTGAATTATCGCGGCTATGCCACCCGCAAGCTCGGGCGCACCGACGAGGGTATCGGCTACTATCTGAAGTCCGTGGCACTTGATCCGCGCTATGCCAAAGTGCGCGAGTATTTGGGCGAGGCCTATGTCGTCAAGGGCCGTGTGGACCTCGCCCGCGAACAGCTCGCCATCATCAAGGGCATCTGCGGCACGGGATGCGAGGAATATCGGGACCTTGCGACGGCCATAGCCGATCCGTCAGGGATTTGAGCCCCTGACGGGGAGACGGCCGGGTGCGCGGGAGGCCGGTGGATGGCCAGCGTCGACACCATGCCTTACCAGGCCTATGGCCATGAAGTCGGCGCGGGTTCGGGACGGCGCATGACGACGGTGCCGCCCGTCTCGGAGGGCGACCGTGGAGGCATCGTGCGCGTGGGCCTGCGCGGGCTCCTGCCACGCCTATGGCGCTACGGTCTGGTGCTGTCCGGACGACGGGACGTGGCCGAGGATCTGGTGCAGGCGACCTGCCTGCGGGCGCTGGAGCGGGCCGGGCAATTCGAGCCCGGCTCGCGCCTCGATCGCTGGCTGTTCGCGATATTGCATTCCATCTGGCTGAATGACCTGCGCTCACGCCGCATCCGCCTGGGCCAGGGCTTCGTCGAGGCCGAGACCGCCCTGACGCTGGATGGCGCTTCGGCGATGGAAACGCACATCCTGGCCGATCAGGTGCTGCGACGCGTGGCAGCTCTCCCCGAAGCCCAACGCAAGACGGTGTTCCTCGCCTATGTCGAGGAACTGACATATCGCGAGGTGGCGGAGGTGTTGGGCGTACCGATCGGCACCGTGATGAGCCGCTTGGCCGCCGCCCGTGCCCGCCTTTCGGCGGAGCCGAGCGATTCAGCCGGTGCTTCAGTCTCCCCGGCGTTTCAGTCTCCAAGGTAGGCGGGCGATGAGCAAGTACGGCCCCAACGATCATCCCGACGATGCGCAACTCGTGGCCTATCTCGATGGCGAGCTGGACGCCCCAGCGCGAGCGCGGGTTCGGTCGGCCCTGGCCGACGACGCGGTGGCCGCGCGGCTGGCCGAATTGTCCGGTACCAACCTGCCGTTCCGTCAGGCGTTCGAACCCTTGCTGAAGGCCGCTCCGACCGAGCGGCTGAACACCATGCTGGACGCGCTGTTGACATCGCCGGGCCAGCCGGGGACCAAGCAGGCGAGACGGCTCGGCTGGGAACGTCGACGGTTCCTTGCCGCCTCCGTCGCCCTGGTCGCGGCCGGAGCCCTGTCGGATCGCCTACTGATCGCATTCGGTCGGCCGGCCGAGGAGCCGGATCACTGGCGCGCCGTCGTGGCGCAATATCTATCGCTCTACACCGCCGAGACGCTCGCCGACATCCCGCCCGACACCGAGCTGCGCGCTAAGGAACTGGCCTTGGTCAACGCCCGGATCGGCCTTGGCCTGACGCCACAGGGGGTCGATGTCCCCGGCGCGCTGCTGAAGCGCTCGCAAATGCTGCTCTATGACAGCGAACCCTTGGCGGAGATCACCTACCTGGATCCGCGCTCCGGGCCCATGGCGTTGTGCATCGTGCGCTCCAACGCGCCGGCGAACCCCGTCCGGACCGAGCAGCGTCGCGGCATGAATGTCGCCTATTGGTCGGGAGCCGGGCACGCGTTCATGCTGATCGGCCGCCGTCCCGTCCACGATATCGCCGCCGCCGCGCAGGCGATCGCCGACCGACTATCGGCGGCGACAGGCTGACGATCGTCGCGTGCGGAACGGCCGGGGCACGCGATCTTATCGCGGCTCTTCCAGATATCGGGCGGCGGCCCAGGCGCTGGGACGGCCCCGAAAGACGTTAGTCGGTTGATAACCGCTTTGAGGGCATAATAAGAAGCCCGCGTATCAAGGTTTCTTATCATGACTGCCAAAACACCGCCGGAGATCGATGCGGTTTTCCTGCAGGAGATCATCGACAGCCTCGACATGTCGGTGGTCGTCCACGACGCCGATCTGTGCTTCGTCATCGCCAATGCGGAATACTACAAGCGCTATCCGCATATCCCGAGCGACGGCAGCTGGCAGGGGCTGCCCTACGAACAGCTTCTACGCACGACGCTGGCCGCGTCACCTGAGAAAACGGCGATAGCGCCGACGGAAGATCCCGAGGCCTATGTGGCGAGGCGCATTGTGGAAATGCGGGACTTCGAGCCCGGGCGCTTCGAGTACCAGGCGGAAGACGGACGATGCGATGTTCTGCAACGGACGCGGACGTCGTCGGGTTACCGGGTATCGACCCGGTACGACGTTACCGAACAAAAGCAGCTGGAACACCAGCTGCGCCAGGCGCTAGAGGAGGTCGCCGCGGCGAATCGCGCAAAATCCAGTTTTCTCGCCTCGATGAGCCACGAATTGCGCACCCCGCTCAACGGCATCCTGGGCTATGCCGAGATCCTGCGCGACGCCCAATTCGGCGGTCAGATCGATGCTCGGTACCGCCAGGCGGCCGGCGATATTCTGAATGCCGGGCAGCATCTGTTGAGTCTGATCTCGGACCTGCTCGATCTGGCCCGGATCGAAACCGGCAAGGCCGAGCTTCAGGAAGAGGACGTCTCGCTGCCGGACCTCATCAATACCGTGCTGCGGCTGATGATCCCCAAGGCATTCGCCAGCCTGAACCAGCTGACCTTCCTGGCGCCGGAGACGCCGCCCGTGCTGCGGGTCGATCCCCGGATGGTACGGCAAATGTTGTTCAACCTGATCGGCAATGCGCTGGCCCATGCGCCGGGCACCGAGATCACCCTATCGCTCGAGGATGCCGATGACGGCGCGCTCGATCTTGTGATCCGCGATCGTGGACCGGGTCTGCCGCAGGCGATCAAGGCCCACCTCGGCGAGCCGTTCCTGGCCGGATCGAGAGGAACGGGCCTGGGCCTCGCCCTGGTCAGCGGCATGATCGCCGATCACGGCGGCGGTCTACGGTTCGACGACGTGCCCGGTGATGTCGGCACGCGCGCCATCCTGCGTTTCCCTCGGTCTCGCCGCACCGGCGTCACCGAATAGGCCAGCTACACGCCGATGTTACCGGCCGCGCATACTGAAAGCTGCTAACCTCCGACAGCGTGATGGTTGCGATCTCCTCCTCGTTTTCGGCTAAGGCCCTGGTAGCGGCGCGACACACGGCGACGCGTCTCCTGGCGCGGAGCGTCCGCATGGTCTGGAGCCAGCGGCTGCCCGAGCGGGTGCGGCAGGCGGTCAAGCGCCAACAAGCCACCAGCGAGCTGATCATCGGCTATTTGCAGGCCGGCGTGATCCTGATCGTGACGTTGCTCTATACGCTGTCGAGCAAGGGCTTCGCGATGGACACCATGCTCCAGCCGGTACCCTGGACATTGGGTCTCTATGCGGGGTTCACGGCGGTCCGGCTGTGGCTCGCCCACCGTAACGCTTTGCGAGCTTGGTATATCGGCGCGTCGGTCGTGGTCGATATCGCCGTGCTAATGATCACGATCTGGAGCTACCACCTCGAATACGAGGCGCCGCCCGCCCTGTCGCTGAAGGCGCCGACGCTGATGTTCGCCTTCGTACTGATCGCCTTGCGCACGCTGCGCTTCGAGGTGCGCTATGTGCTGTTGGCGGGGGCCAGCGCCGTGCTGGGTTGGATCGCCATGCTGCTCTACGCCCTGACGGCGGAGGGCGGCATGGCGATAACCCATGATTACCGCGACTACGTCACCTCCTACCACCTATTGGTCGGCGCCGAGATCGAGAAGATCGTGGCGATCGCGCTGGTCACCGCGATCCTCTCCCTCGCGGTCGTGCGCTCCCGCGCGCTGCTGGTCGACGCGGTGACCGACCAGATCGCCTCGGCCGATCTCGCCCGGTTCTTCGCGCCGGAAGTCGCGGCCCGCATCCGAGCCACCGAAATGGACATCGCGCCGGGCATGGTCGAACGGCGCGACGCCGCGATCCTGTTCGTCGACATGCGCGGCTTCACCACCCTGTCGCAGCGGTTGGAGCCCGCGCAGTTGATGAGCCTGCTCAGCGAGTATCAACAACGGCTGGTCCCGGTCATCCAAGCCGCCGGCGGCAGCATCGACAAGTATCTGGGCGACGGCATCTTGGCGAGTTTCGGCGCGGTACGGTCGACCGCCACCTTTGCCGCCGATGCGCTGCGCGCGGTCGAAGCGATCCAGCGGGCTGTCACCGTCTGGCACGACTATGCTGTATCCGAGGGTGCCACGGTTCCCGAGATCTGTGCCGCGGTGACGGTCGGGCCGGTGCTGTTCGGCGCCATCGGCGAGACGACCCGGCTGGAATACACGGTGCTGGGCGAGGTGGTTAACCTCGCCGCCAAGCTGGAAAAGCACACCAAGCAGGAACGCGCCCGGGCGCTGGTCAGCGCCGAGACGCTCACCCTGGCACTCGATCAGGGCTACCAGCCGACCCTATCGATCGACCCCCGCCCCGGAAGGCGGGTCGAAGGCGTCGATCAACCGGTCGACCTGGTCATGATCGGCGCACCGATGGGGTCGTCTCGGGATTCGTCGCAACTGGACGTCGCGGCTCACTCGTGACGGCAAGGTCGAGGGCCGCGTGCAAAACGGCGCGATCGCCGATCTGGTTTGCCAGGATCAGCACCAAGCGCGCGAGAAGGGCCACGGCGCCATCGTCATCCTGCCGATCGATGGCTTCGACCAAAGCCGCGTAGAATGCGTCGCCATCCTCGAAATTCGCCGTGTCGCGCAGCTCGGTCATGCCGGGATTTCCCGGCCCAAGGCCCGGTCGACGCCAGCACGCAAGGCGGCTACGTCGGTCTGACGCCGCCGCAGGGCTAGATGTTGATCCGGCCGAAACAGGATCATGGAACCGGGCTGTAAATCATAGCGCTCGGACAAGAGGCCGGTCGGGTCGGTGACGTCGCGCCCCAAAACGACGACATCCACCCGGTGCGAGCCGACCATGATCGAGGGCGGCGCATCTGGATCGGTGGTAAGCGCGACAAACCGGTCGCCCAGCACATCGAGGAAAAACCCATCCGCCGCCCCTCGGCGGATCGGCGCATCGGCGGCGGGCGAGCCTGGGCCCATCCGACCCGTCTGCCAGACGGCATCATCCGGCGTGTTCAGTCGGGAGCCGCCGAGATGCGCCGGGAGCGATAACCGACCCGAATTCACGAGAGCGCGGGCGAAGGGATGATGCACCGCCAAGGTCAGAACCTGGTCGCGCAATAGACGCGAGGTCTTCGATTTCGGCGTCATGAAGTCGGTCGCCCGCTTCGAGTTCAAGATGTTCTCGCGCGCGGCGAACAGACGCTCCTCGTTATAGCTCTCCAGCAGGCCGGGCGGCGCGCTGCCATCGAGTACGCGCCTCAGCTTCCAGCCCAGATTGTCGGCGTCCTGCACGCCGCCATTGCCGCCGCGCGCGCCGAACGGCGAGACCTGATGCGCGCTGTCGCCGGCGAAGATCACCCGGCCATGCACGTATCGTTCGAGCGTACGGCACTGGAACACGTAGATCGACAGCCATTCGAAATCGAAATCGCCATGGCCAAGCATCGTCTCGATGCGTTGGCGGACGCGATCCGGGTGTTTCTCCGCCTCTATATCCGCATCCCAACCAAGCTGCAGATCGATCCGCCAGACATCGTCCGCCTGGCGATGGAGCAGGCTCGTCTGACCGTCATGGAATTGCGGATTGAACCAGAACCAGCGTTCCGTGGGGAATTCGGCACGCCGCATCTTCACATCGGCGATCAGGAATTTGTCTTCGAATGTCTCCCCGACGAAGCCGAGACCGAGGGCGGACCGGATCGTCGACCGGCTGCCCTCGCACGAGACCACCCATTCGGCATCGATCCGGTAAGGCCCCTCCGGCGTATCGATCGTCAGCAGGGCGCCATCGTCGCGCGGCTCGATCGCCGAGAGCGTGTTGAGGAAACGAACCTCCCCGCCGAATTCGGCGAAGCGCGCGTGAAGCACGGTTTCCACGTGATATTGCTGCAGGTTGACGAAGGCCGGCATCTTGTGGCCGCTCTCGGGCAGCAGGTCGAAGCTGAAGACTTCCCCACCACCATGGAAGACGCGGCCGATCCGCCAGGTGATCCCCTTGGTCCGGATCGCCTCGCCGACGCCGAGCCGATCCCATATCTCCAGCGTGCGCTTGGCCTGGCAGATAGACCGGGAACCGACCGATACGGTATCGGAACGTTCCAGCAGCAGGACCGGCACCCCCTGGCGCCGCAGGTCGATCGCCAAGGTCAGCCCGACCAGCCCGGCACCGACGACGACGACGCGCCGCTGCTCGGGAGGATCGTCGATGGTGTGGGCTCTTGGCGTGTAGCCGAAGCGCGCCCGCTGCCCCGTCATCGGTTGAGCGCCCCTCATGTCGAGATCGCCTGCGTCATCGGCCGTGCGGGTCGGCGGCGACAGCGAAGATTTCGGTCCATTTGCCGATGTTTCCTCCCCCGGTGTACCCTCTTCGTTGAGCCATGCTGAGCGCTATGGGGTCTGGTGTCTGTCCTCAGACCTGACGACGCGAAGAACAAGCGGGCCGGAGGGAACGACAATGGCGTGGATGGCTATGCCCGATACCTTGAGCGTGGATCTCAAGGCGTTCGATACGCTGATGGATGCCGTTGGCTCGCCGACCATGGATACCGTCCTCTTCGAATGCGCGAACCGGCTGATGGCCGTCGACGAGATTTTCGGCTTCGACTTGCCGGCGCGGTCGGCACCGTTGCCGCTCAGTTGGATGGGGTCACGGGCGGATGCGACGGCGCGCGTCGAGGCCTATACCCATCACTTCCATGGCGGCGATCCGTTGATCGGAGAGTTGAAGCGCAATTGGCATCGGCCGTCGATGCTGGTGCGGCGGGTACTGGCATCAGCCATTCCCGACATCGAGTATCGCTGGCAATGCTATGACAAGCCGAGCTTTGCCGAGAAGATCGCGATCGCCCGGCCGACCACGGAGGGCTGGAACGTCATGTGCTTTTACCGCCGGTCGATCACCGCCTCGGATGAGCTGAGGCGCCTCGTCGATTTCGCCGCCATCGCGGTGCCGGCGGTGCGCAGCCATGTGAAGGCGCTAAGGCAGCGGGGCGTACCGAGCGCCGCTGCGCCGATGGCCCCGCCGATGCCCGTCGACCGGCTCCTGCCGAGACTGACCCGCCGCTTTCCCGGCCTGACCGAGCGCGAACGCAGCGTCTGCGCCTGGACGCTGCTCGGCGCCACCGCCCAATCGATCGGCATCGAACTCGGCATCGCGACGACCACGGTGCTGACCTATCGCCGCCGGGCCTATCAGCGGCTCGGCATCGCCAACGCGCATGAGCTGGTGCCGCAGTTGTTGGAGTGAGCGTGCCCCATCAAACCTCGAAGAACACCGTCTCGCCCTCGCCCTGCAGGATGATGTCGAGCTGCCATACCCCACCGCCGGCCGGATTCGCCAGCAAGGTCGTGCGCTCGGCCTCGGACAAGGCCGACAGCACGGGATCGGTGTCGTTCAGCGCGTTGCCGGCGAAGTAGATCCGGGTTACGACGCGGTTCAGCAGCCCGCGGGCGAAGACCGATACGTTGACATGCGGCGCCTGCAGGACATTGCCGAGGCCGGGCACCGGGCCGGGCAGTACCGTGCGGAAGCGGAACCGGCCCTCGGGATCCGTCGGCGCGCGACCGAAGCCGTGGAATGCCGGATCGAGCGGCTTGTCCTGGGTATCCTCCGGATGGTCGTAGCGGCCGGCGGCGTTGGCCTGCCAGATCTCGACCGTGGCGTCGGTCACCGGGGCGCCTTGGCCGTCGATCACCCGGCCCTCGAGCTGGATGACGGTGCCCTGGGCGCCCGGCCCGACCAGATCGGACCAAGCATCAGGGCGCAATACCGCGTTGAAGAACGGGCCGATCGTCTGCGATTGGGTTAACGCGAAAGCCAAATCAGATCTCCATCGGGGTCTGCGCGCGCCCGCGCAACACAATATCCCAGCGATACCCCAGAGCGAATTCCGGCTCGGTGAGGCCCAGGTCGAACTCGGCGATCAACCGGCCGCGCGCCGCGGGGTCCGGGATGCTGGCGACCATCGGGTCGAGCGGGATCAACGGGTCGCCGGCGAAGTACATCTGGGTGATCAGCCGGGTCGCGAAACCTGGCCCGAACAGGCTGAAATGGATGTGCTGCGGCCGCCAGGCGTTCGGGTGATTGCGCCAGCAATAAGCGCCGGGCTTGATGGTCAGGAACCTGTAGGCGCCATCGGCATCGGTGAAGACGCGGCCGGCGCCGTCGAAATACGGATCGAGCGGCGCGTCGTGCTGATCGCCCGCATGGGTATAGCGGCCGGCGGCATTCGCCTGCCAGACCTCGACCACCGTATTGGGCACCGGCCGGCCGTCCTCGTCGAGCACCCGGCCGGCGACGATGATACGCTGACCCACCGCCTCGCCGCCCGCATGATGGGTGAGGTCGAGGCCATCCGCCGCCGCGACCGCGTTGGGCAGGCGTGGGCCGGTGATCTCGGACAAGGTGTGGTCGAGCTGGATCGGCTTGCGGCGCGGCGCGCGTGCGGCGGTGCTGGCATAGCCCGGAAAATCGAGCGGCGGATGAGTTCCCGGCGCTTGGGGCCGATAGCCTGGCAAGATCGTCATGACTTGGTCTCCTCGCTCATTTCCTGATAGGTCGCCTTGGCGATGCGAATCGCTGTATTGGCTGCCGGAACGCCGGCATAGACCGCGACCTGCAAGAGGATTTCCTTGACCTCGTCGGCGGTGACGCCGGTGTTGCGGGTCGCCCGGATATGCAGCGCCAATTCCTCGTGATGGCCGAGTGCCGCCATCATGGCAATGGTCAGCATGCTGCGCGTCTTGCGCTCCAGCCCCGGCCGCGTCCAGACGCTGCCCCAGGCCGTGCGGGTGATGAAATCCTGAAAGTCACTATCGAACGGCGACGCGTTGCGCTGCGCCCGTTCGACATGCGCGGTCCCCAGCACCGCCTTGCGAACTATCATGCCCGCGGCATGGACACCATCTTCAGGCCGATCGGTCATGGCTTCCCCTTCGCCGGTTGTTGGATCATAAGGCCGACAGGAACCGCAACAGGATGCGGTTCAGTGCCTCGGGTTGTTCTGCGGTGGGAATATGCCCCGCACCCTCGATGATCGACAAGTCGGCACCGGCGATCGAGGCTGCGGTCTCCCGCACCAGGGCGGGCGGCGTCGAGGCATCCTGATCGCCGACGACGACTTGGGTCGGGCAGGTAATGCGCGCACAATCGGCCCTGAGATCGGCGTCGCGGATGGCGAGACAACAGCCGGCATAACCGTCGACGGGGGTGCGTGCCAGCATGTTGCGAAAGCCGCTGAGCGCCGCGGGCTCCCGCTCGAAGAACGCCGGCGTGAACCAGCGGGTCATGACCGCGTCGGCGATCGACGCCATGCCGCCGGCGCGGATCGCGGCGACCCGATCCTGCCACGTCGCCGCCGTGCCGATCCGACTGGCGGTATCGCAGAGGACCAGGGAATAGAGCCGGGCGGGCACCATCGCCCCCAGGCGTTGCGCGACCATACCGCCGATCGACAAGCCGCAGAAATGCACCCGCTCCAGATCCAGCGCGTCGAGCAGCGCCACGGCGTCGCCGGCCAGCTGATCGATCGTATAGCCGGCCGCCGCGTCGGTCGGGGTGGGACAGTCGGTCAAGCCATGGCCACGCATGTCATAGCGCAACACCCTGAATTGCCCGGCCAGCGCATCCCGTTGCGCGTCCCAGACATGGAAATTGGTGCCGAGTGAATTCGCGAACATCACGACCGGGGCATCGGCCGGCCCGGACAGGTCGTAATGCACGGCGAGGTCAGCAGCCTTGATGAACGACACTCGGCCCCCTCCTGGTTCTGTTATGTCCCATGACGACAGCTTAGCGCCGACCCGGGACGGGTGCCAGCCAACCTAGAGCGAGTTCCACGGAAGTGGAATCGCTCCCGCTCAATTAAAGCTCACGATTATCGCGCCGCCAGCGCCGCGCGCGCGCGCGCCACCACCCGATCGGCCACCGCGCCGGCCTCGCCCAGATAGCCGGCCGGATCGACCAACTGGTCGAGCGCATGACGATCGAACACCCCGGCAAGCCGCGCGTCGTCCGCCAGCACCTCCGCCAGATGCCGATTGGAACCGACCGCCTCGGCACAGGCCTGCTCGACCAGATGATGGGCCTCGCTTTTGCCGAGCCGCGTCGCCAACACCATGGCAACCCGCTCCGCCATGATGAGGCCGCCGGTGATCTCCAGATTCTGGCGCATCTGGTCGGCGTCGACGCTGAAGCCTTCCGCCAGCGCGCGGCCCTGCGCCAAAGCACCCGCCGTCAGCGTCAGAATCTGCGGCAGGGCCAACGCTTCGCTCTGCCAGCCGCCCGCCGCCCGCTCATGCTCCTGTTCCATGGCGCCGAGCAGGAGGGGAACCAGCGTCTGCGCGCCGCGCGCCGCGGCGACCACATGGCAGGCGCCGATCGGGTTGCGTTTATGCGGCATGGTGCTGGAGCCGCCGCGCCCACCCCCCGCCGGCTCCGCCACCTCGCCGACCTCCGTCTGGGCCATCAGGATGATGTCGTTGGCAAGCTTGGCGAGACTGCCGCTCAGCATGCCCAGCAGGCAGCCTGTCTCGGCGATCGCGTCACGGCCGGTATGCCACGGCGCATCCGGACAATGGAGATCGAGGTCGGCGGCGAAGCGTTCCGCCACCGCGCGACCGGACGCGCCCAATGCCGCCAGCGTGCCCACGGCCCCGCCCATCTGCGCCACCAGCAGCCGTGGCCGCAACTCGTCGAGCCGCGCCAGATGGTTCAGCAGCGGCGCCAGCCAGACGGCGCATTTATAGCCAAAGGTGATGGGCAAGGCTTGCTGCAGAAAGGTCCGGCCGGCCATCACCGTATCCCGGTGCCGTGCCGCCTGGGTGGCCAACGCATCGATCAGACCGATGAGATCCCGTTCGATCAGCGTCAACGCCTCGCGCAGGGTGAGCACCAGGGCCGTATCGACGATGTCCTGGGTCGTGGCCCCCCAATGCACCCAGCGCCCGGCCTCGGCACCAGCGGCCTTGGTGAGGGCGGCGACCAAGGCGGTGACCGGCTGGCCGGTCTTGGTCGTGCCCAGGGCGATCGCGGCGAGATCCAGCCGTTCGGCATCCGCGGCCGCCGCGATCTGCTCCGCCGCCTTGAGCGGCACCACCCCGCAGGCCGCCTGCGCCCGCGCCAGCGCCACCTCCGCCTCCAGCATGAAGCCCAGGCGACGGCGATCGGCGAAGAGCGCCCGCATCTCGTCGGTTCCGAACAGCCCACCATAGATCGCCGAATCAGCCGGATTCACGGTCATGCCATCGCCTTTCCGAAGACGCCCACGGGTCGAGATGCCCGCGGGAGATCAGGCTATCCCTTCGCAGATCGGCGCGGGCCGGTCCAGCGGCTTCAGTCGATCGGCGGGGCGCGTAACCACAGGGTCATCGTCAACCATATCGCGTGGCGTCGATACTGCGTTACAACGACGCTCATGGTCCGGCAAACCTCGCTCACCGAACGGCGCGATCTGGTCGCGGCCGAGCCGAACTCGGCGACGGCATGGCTGGAGCTGGGCACGGCTTTGTCCGATGCGGGAGAATCGGGCGAGGCGCTGACGGCGCTCGATCGGGCGAGCCTGCTCGATCCGCGGAATCCAGCCCCCTATCGCGCCCAAGCGGCGGCCTACCGCGCCGCCGGCCGGCAGACCGAGGCGCTGGCCACGGACATGGCCGCCATGGCGCTGGAGGCCCGATCGCCGGTGGCGCTGTACAATCTGGCGACCGCCTATTTCATGGCGGGCCAGCTCGAACCGGCTGCGAAATGGTATCGTCTGACCCTGGCTCTGGACCCGGATTTCGTGGCCGCCAATCAGAATCTGGCCGCGATCCTAGATAGTGAGGGACGGGGCGCGGAGGCGCGCGAGCACCGCGATCGCGCGTTCCGCACGCAATGCCTGTTCATCGAACCCGCCACCACGCCGGATTCCACCGCTCCCGGCCCGGCGCGCCGTGTGCTGATCCTGTCGACCTCCGGCGCCGGCAACGTGCCGATCGAGGCGCTGTTCCCGCCGGCGACCACCACCCGCCTGAAATGGTTCATCGAGTACGCGACGGCGGAGCAGGCGGAGACTCTGCCGGACCATGATCTGGTGTTCAACGCCATCGGCGATGCCGACATGGCCGATACGGCGCTGGAGCACGCCGCCCATTTCGTCGCGGCCCCTTTCGTCGTGGAACGCAGCCGTCCGGTGGTGAACCGGCCGGCGAGCATCGTTCGCACGCAGCGGCACCTGATGCCGGACCTGCTGACCGGGATCGGGGATGTCGTGGTGCCGCCGGTCATCCGCCGGACAGGCGCCATCACACCGGCGATACTCGCCGAAGCCTCCCTCCCGTTGCCCATCCTGGTCCGCCCGGTCGGCGCGCATGGGGGCGCCGATATCGTCAGGATCGACGCGCCGGAAACGCTGGACCGATCCTTGGCCGTGACGGATGCCGGGGCATGCTACATCACCGCTTATCACGACTACCGCTCGGCCGATGGTTTTTACCGGAAGTACCGGATGATCTTCATCGATCGACGACCCTTCGCCTACCATTTGGCGATCTCGCGGCATTGGCTGGTGCATTATTTTTCCGCCGACATGCTGTCCGAGCCCTGGAAGCGGGATGAGGAGCGGCGGTTTTTCGATGATCCCGCCGGAGTCCTTGGCCCACGGGCGATGCGGGCGATCGAGGCGATCGGTCGACGCCTGGATTTGGATTTCTGCGGCATCGATTTCGGGCTGCTGGCCGATGGCCGCGTGCTGGTGTTCGAAGCCAACGCCACCATGGCCGTCCATCTGGATGACCCGATCGAGCAGTTTCCTTACAAGCACGAACACGTGCCGAAGATTTTCGAGGCGTTCGAGGCCATGCTGCGGGCAAGGATCGCCGCGACCGGCTTGCAGGTCGGATCGGCGGGGTCTGGATCGATTGACGGCGCTCGGCCGGAGGCTCAACTATGAGGGTCGGATCGAGAGGATGCCGCTGTTGTTGAGAAGCCCCTTCCGCCAGGTGCTGTGCGCCGGTTTGGTCGCGACTGTTCTGATCGCCTCCCCGGCTTCGCCGCGTCCGGCAGCCGCCCAGGATAGTGGCGGCGTCGGTACCGGCGTCGGGCTGATCCGCGACGCCGAGATCGAAAGCACGATCCGGACCTTCGCAACGCCCCTATGGCGCGCCGCCGGGCTGGATGCCAGTTTCATCCAGATCAACTTGGTGAATTCGTCGCAGATCAACGCCTTCGTCGCCGGGGGACAACGGCTGTTCATCAACACAGGGCTGCTGACCCGCAGCCAGTCGCCCAACCAGGTGATCGGCGTGATCGCGCACGAGACCGGTCATATCGCCGGCGGCCATCTGGCGCGCAGCCAGGAAGCGCTGGAGAACGCGACGACGCAGAGCATCATCGGCTATGTGCTGGGCACCGCCGGAGCGGTACTGTCGCGCAGTGGCGCGGTCGCCAGCGCCGCGGTACTCGGCACGCAAAGCATGGCGCTCCGCTCGCTGCTGGCCTATTCCGTCGGCCAGGAGGCACGAGCGGATCAGGCCGGCATGACGTTCCTCGACGAGACCAATCAGTCGTCGCGCGGGCTGCTGGAGTTCTTTCAGGTGCTGGAAAAGCAGGAAGTGCTGCTGCCCGCCCGGCAGGATCCCTATCTGCGGACCCATCCGCTGACCACCGAACGCGTCGACACGGTGCGCGCCCATGTCGAGAAATCGCCGGCTTCCAAATCCCAGGATTCGCCCGAACTCGTGATGATGCATCACCGCATGGTGGCGAAACTGGTCGGCTTCCTTGCCCCGATAGCCGATGTAATGAAGCGCTATCCCCTGACCGATCAGAGCCTGCCGGCGCATTACGCCCGGGCGATCGCCTATTACCGCAAGCCCGACCTGCCCAAGGCGCTCGAGGAAATCAACGGGCTGCTGAAGGACCACCCTGACGACCCGTATTTCAACGAGCTGAAGGGCCAGATGCTGTTCGAGAACGGCAAGGTCAAAGAGGCGCTGCTGCCCTACCAGACGGCGGCGAAGCTGGCGCCGCAAGCCTCGTTGATCCGCGTTTCGCTGGCCCAGGTGCAATTGGAAATGAACGATCCGAGCCTGGTGAAGCCGGCCATCGCCGCTCTGAAAGACGCGGTGCGGACCGATCCCGACAATTCGGACGCCTGGCATTTCCTGGCGATCGCCCAAGGCCGCGACAACGATATCGGCAACGCCGCCCTGGCGCTCGCTGAGGAGGCCGTTTTGGCGGGTGACATCCGCACCGCCATCCAACAAGCCAGCCGCGCCACTCAGTTGCTGCCGCGCGGCTCGCCAGGATGGCTGCGCGCCGACGACATCAGCCGAGACGCGAAAGCGACGCGGAACCGCTCGTGACCGGGCTCACAAGCCGTCGGCTTCCAAAAACAGTCCCCCTCTACCTCTTATCCTCATAACAGAGAACGATCACGGTGCTGCTCCTTGGGCATCTGTCCAGATCGGTCGATCGCCAGGCGGTACGGGGTGGCATCGGCCCGGCGGTGATCAGCCAGTCCGCTTCGGCGAAGGCCGCGTCTGTCTGCGCGTTGAACGCCGTCCATACCCGCTGCTGCACCACCTTATGCTCGTCCGCCTCCTCCTCCCTCCGGGCAAGCTGGGGCCGCACGATGTCGCGCAAGGCGGGGGTGAATTTTCGCGCATCCGCCATCGGATAGTCGTCGTTTTCCGCCAGGACGCTGGCCGCCTTGACCTCGACCTTCACCGCCCGGTCGGGCAAGAGGTTTTTCAGGCGGATATGGGCGAAATCCAGCCCGCCCAGCCCTTCGACGGCGATGATGTGACGGTCGATGGCGGATTGCAGGGTGATCGGCGACGCGTCCGCCACGGTGACCGTGGCATCCAACGCCTCCGCCTCCACTCGGGACAACGCCACACCGGGTATCGGTGCCGCCAGCGCTTCGTCCAGGCAAAATGCCTCGGCATCGGACGATCCGCCGGGCCGCAAGCCATAGATGCCGGGAGCGATCACCATCCGCTGATATTTATGAACCGCCGCTTCGGCTGCTGACGGCACCGTCGCGACGAATATGAGTGACATGGCCGCGAGTGGAATGAGCCAACGCATGATGGGATGGACCCTCCGACGAAATCGCCGGATACCGTAACGCCGAGTCTAGGGTTTGGCCGGCGGAGCAGCCGGCGAAAACTCAGCCGTGCCGACGATGGAGCAGCCGCAAAGCGGGCAGACCAGCGAACTGCGCACGGCCTGCTCGTCGAACACGATCCCCGCGGCCTTCAACTTGCCGATCGCGTCATCGACGGAGACCGCGTGAAACTGATCCACTTGGCAATGGCCGATATAGGCCTTGGCCATCGGTGCCGGCATTTTTTCCAAAGTCAGGGCGGAGGCGGAACGCCCGGCCAAACCGGCGAAGGCGATGGGCGCCACGCCACCGGCGAGCGCCAGCAAATTCCGCCGTGAAAGGTCCGATCGACGCAACGCCATGATCCTGCCCTTGCAAAACTGCGGATACCCGGTGGTTTTCATCGGGATGACCGATGTCAATCTACGAAATTTTCTGCCCCTGAGGCAAGTCGGCGCTCCCTGCGTAACGTGGGGGTTACCGGAGACATTCCGCCAGACAGCAGATCGGCGGATGGCGATACTGGCATCGTTCGTGCTGATCTCGATGCCGATTCGCCATGGAACTAGGTCTGTATTTTGGTGATGAACAGTCTATCGGGCACTGACCGATGAGTTATTCCGAGCCGGGCGCGGCGGCCGTGAGTGAGTCTCCACCGAACTACCGCGCCACGACCGATCCAAAACTGCGCCTGCTGATCCCGATGGTCATCGCGGTCGCGTTCTTCATGGAGCAATTGGATTCCACGATCATCACGACCTCGATCCCGGAAATGGCGCGCAGCCTGGATGAGAACCCGCTGCGGCTCAATCTGGCGATCACCAGCTATCTGCTGAGCCTCGCCGTCTTCATCCCGATCAGCGGCTGGATCGCCGACCGGTTCGGCACAAGGACGATGTTCTGTGCCGCCATCGGCATCTTCACCGTGGGATCGGCCCTGTGCGGCGTCGCGACCAGCCTGCCGATGCTGGTCGCGACCCGGGTCCTGCAAGGCTTCGGCGGCGCCATGATGACGCCGGTCGGCCGACTGATCCTGTTCCGCTCCTTTCCGAAGGAAGGGCTGATCACGGCGATGACCTACATGACCATCCCGGCATTGATCGGTCCGACGCTTGGCCCAGTGATCGGCGGTCTGCTCACGACCTATGCCTCGTGGCGTTGGATCTTCTACGTCAACATCCCGATCGGCGCGATCGGCATGGCGTTGGCGCTCCGGTTCATCGACCAGGTGCGGGAGCCGTCGCCGTCGCGCTTCGATTTCATCGGCTTCGGTATCCTCGGCACCGGTCTCGCCTTGCTGCAATTCGCGATCGAAAGCCTGGTACGCCCGGTCGGCGACACCGGAGCGGGCGCGATAATCGGCGAAGGCGCCCTCTTCGCCACGGCATTCGCCATCCTGCTGGTCTATCGCTGGCATGCCCGGCGCTGCCTCAGCCCGGCGCTGGATCTATCCTTGTTTCAGATCAGGAGCTTTCGCATCGGCGTCGGCGCGGGCGGCGTCTGCCGCATCGGCCTCAACGCGGTGCCGTTTCTGCTGCCCCTGCTGTTCCAACTCGGTTTCGGTCTCAGCCCCCTGCGTTCCGGGTTGCTGACCTTCATGATGAGCGTCGGTGCCCTGGTGATGCGCACCATGGCGAGCCGGTTGCTGCGGACCTTCGGTTTCCGCCGCCTTCTGATCGGCAACGCGGTCATCGGTGCTCTGGCGATCGCCGGACTGGCACTGGTCGGGGCCGATACGCCGCATTGGGTGGTGGTGATCTATGTGCTGGTGTTCGGGGTGATTCGCTCGACCCAATTCATCGGCATCAATGCCCTGAGCTATGCCGAGATCCCCGCGCGTCGGATGAGCGCCGCGACCAGCCTCGGCGGCGTCGCCCAGCAACTCTCGATGGGTTTCGGCATCGCCATCTCCGCCGCCCTGCTGGGGATGGTGACCGGCCCCGGCGGATCGGTCACGCTGGCCGGGTTCGACATCGTCTTCGTGCTGGTCGCCCTGGTGACATTGGCATCGACCACCGGCTTCGTGCGGCTCGGCGCCCGCGATGGTGCCGAGGTCAGCGGGCACGGCGCTGGACGCTGAGGCGTCCGCCGGCATTCACCCGAGGCGTAACGTCTACGCCGACGTCCCGCTCGGCTTCACGTAGTCGGACAATGCGCGCGGCAGATAGGTGCCGTAGCCCTGTTCGCCGGTCAGGCTGCCATTCTCGACGATGACCTTGCCACGCAGGATCGTGGTAACCGGCCAACCGGTCACGGCGATCCCCTCATAGGGCGTGTAGTCGGCGCCGTGATGCAGCAGCGACTGGCTGATCGTCACTTGGCGCGTGGGGTCCCAGAGCACGATATCCGCGTCGGAGCCGACCGCGATGGTGCCCTTGCGCGGGTATAGCCCATACATCCGGGCATGGTTGGTGGCCGATAGGGCGACGAAGCGGTTGATGTCGATCCGCCCCTTCGACACCCCCTCGGAGAACAGGATCGGCAGGCGGGTTTCGACCCCCGGAATGCCGTTCGGCACCCAGCGGAACGAGGTGCGCGCGGTCGGTTTCAGCTTGCCCATCGGATCGTCATAACGGAACGGGCAGTGGTCGGAGGAGAACACCTGGAACACGCCCTGCTGCAGGCCGGCCCAACAGGCTGCCTGGCTCGCCTTATCGCGCGGCGGCGGGCTGCAGACATATTTGGCGCCCTCCATGTTGAGGCCTTCCAGATCCTGCTCGGTCAGCACCAGGTATTGCGGACAGGTCTCGCCATAGACCTTGAGACCGCGGTTCTGCGCCCAGCGGATCTGTTCCATGCTGTCCGCCCCCGAGACATGCACGATCATGATCGGCACATCGACCAGCTCCGCCAGGCTGATCGCCCGATGCGTCGCCTCGCGCTCGACCACGATCGGCCGCGAACTCGCATGGAAGCGCGGCGCTGTATGGCCGCCTGCCTCCAGCCGCTCGGTCATGAATTTGATGGCGTCGTAATTCTCGGCATGGACCATGACCAAGGCCCCCTCGCGCCGGGCGACGTCCATCACCTCCAGCATCTGCCGGTCGTTCAGCTTCATGTCGTCATAGGTCATGAAGATCTTGAACGAGGTATAGCCGTCCTTGACCAACGCCGGCAGGTCCTGGCCCAGCAGCTGCTCGGTCGGGTCGGTTATGATCAGGTGGAAGCTATGATCGACGTAGCAATTGCCCGCCGCCTTGGCGTGATAGTCGCGCACCACGGCGCGCAATTGCTGGCCACGTTGCTGCAAGGCGAAGGGCAGTACGGTGGTATTGCCGCCGAACGCCGCGGACAGGGTCGCCGAGCGAAAATCATCGGCCATCTTGGTGTCGTCGCCGCTTGGCTGGTCGATATGGACATGGCTGTCGATACCACCCGGCAAGGCCAGCAACCCGCCCGCGTCGATCACCCGCGCGGCACTGCCCAAACTTCCTGGCCCGAAGCTCTCGGCCAGGGCCGCCACTCGGCCGCCGCGGATGCCGATGTCGCAGCGCGTGGTATCGGCGGCGGTCACCACCGTCGAGCCCCGAATGATAAGATCGAAATCGCTCATGGTCGCTCGCTCCAATAGGCCTTTGCCGGCATCTGGCAGAGGACGAAGCCGGCTCGGCTTGATACCGAGAGCACCTTGCGAGCGGTGTGCCGGTTCGCCGCCCCACCAACAGTTTATGAACGGCCTTAGCGAGAAATTAACCTTAATCCCCTGAAACTCCATTCCGGAATCGCCTCATGAGATCATGCGGCCGCATGCCGGAATGGGGACCGACAGGCAGCTCGCTGGAGACGGATTTGGGACACCATCAAACGGCGAAGCTCGCCGATCCGATCAGGGCAGGCAGCGCCAGTCTCGTGGCGGGCGATTTCGTCAACGCCGAGGTGATGTTTCGGCGCGCGGTCCGGCAGACGCCGGGCAATGCCGATGCCTATGCCGGATTGGGTGCCGTCCTGGCGATGCGGTCCAAGTCGACCGGGGCGGAGGTGGCATTTCGACGGGCCATCAAGCTTCAGCCGGACAACGCAGGCACTTTGATCAATCTGAGTATCCTGCTGATTCAGACCGGCCGCGCGGCACAGGCGGAGGAACATCTGCTCACCGCCCTCACCCTGCAACCGAGCAGCGCCAAAGCCTACCTCAACCTGGGCCATGTCATGATCGCCACTGGGCGTAAGGACGAGGCAATCCAGGCTTTTCGCGACGCCATCCGGCTGCAGCCGAACCTGACCCCGGCCTCGATCCTGCTGGCTCTGCTGTGCCACCGCGCCGGTCGGTCCGACGAGGCCGAGAGCCTCTTGCGAAACGCCTTGTCCTGCGACCCTAACAACATCGATGTGCGTGAAAACCTCGGCATCATCGTCTGGGACGCCGGCCGCCGCGCCGAAGCGGAGGCGATTTTCCTCGAACTCATCGCCCGTTGGCCCGACCATGCCAGATCGTACAGCAACCTCGGCAGCATCCTGAAAAACATCGGCCGCCTAGCCGAGGCGGCACAAACGCTGCGCCGGGCCATCGACCTCGACCCGAACCTGACCACCGCCCATAGCAATCTCGGCTCCGTCCTATACGGCCAGCAGGACGTACTGGCGGCCCGCGTGCATCTGAAGCGTGCGCTGGAAATCGACCCCAACTTCGCCGATGCCAAATGGAACCTCGCCCTCGTCGAATTGATCCTCGGCAATTACGAAGCCGGGTTCTCCTGGGCGGAATGGCGGTGGACCGGCTGCGCCTCGCTGAAGAACATCCATAGAGATTTCAGCGGAGCGCAATGGAAAGGCGAGCCGCTGCCGGTGGGCACGACCCTGCTGATCCATGCGGAGCAGGGCCTGGGCGATACCCTGCAATTCATCCGCTATGCGCCGATGGCCGCCGCGCGCGGCCTCAAGGTAATCGTCGAAGTACAACGACCGCTGGCGCGGCTGATCCGAGGCGTGCCGGGCATCGATCAAATCATTCAGCAGGGCGAGCCCCTGCCGCCTTACGATATGCATGTGCCGATGGTGAGCCTGCCCTACGTCTTCGGCACGACGCTGGACACCATACCGGTGACGATCCCCTATTTGGCCCCCGAACCGATCTCGGTCGAGCAGTGGCGCCACCGGCTCGGCGATGATCCTCGGCCGAGGATCGGATTGGTTTGGGCCGGTGCCCCCCAGCCCATCGAGGCGCATACGGACGCCTGGGATTTACGCCGGAGCGTCCGTCTCGAGGATTTCGCCCCGCTCGCGGCCGTCGAGGGGGCTCGTTTCATCAGCCTGCAAAAAGGCGGCAGCGCCGCACAGCTGAACGCACCGCCAGCCGGCCTCGTCATCGAAGATTGGATGAACGAGGTGACCGATTTCGCGGATACGGCGGCGCTGCTGGCCAACCTCGACCTGGTCATCTCGGTGGATACCTCGGTCGTCCATCTGGCGGGCGCTCTCGGCAAGCCGGTCTGGGTGCTGTCCCGGTTCGACGGCTGCTGGCGCTGGCTGTTGGAGCGCGAGGACAGCCCCTGGTATCCATCCGCCCGTCTGTTTCGTCAGAAAAGCTTCGCCGATTGGGGCGATACTTTCGAGCACGTGGCCAAAGCCCTCGCCCAATTCGTCGCGTGTTCGGGACACCCCGAGCCGATACCGTGAAGATAGCCGAACCATGAAGATGGCCGAACCATGAAGATGGGCTGACCAAATGGACGCGAAAATCATCCAAACGCGCCCGCCCACGCCACGGAATTGGCCATCGCCTTCGCTTGAGCTGGCGACACGAGCTTTCGTCGTCATCGTCTGCGTGGCGTTGATTGGTTTGAATGGCTGGATGATTTGGCACAGCCGCCAGGTCGCTCTGCGCGACGCCCATATCGTAACGAGAAATCTGGCTCGGTCGCTCGCCGAGCATGCCGCGCGTGCCATCCAAAGCACTGATTCGATCCTGGCGGCGGTGGCCGAGCGAGCGGAAAACGATGGGTATGGTCCGGACGACCTATCCAAGCTGCAACGCCTCTTGATCATCGAGCAACGGACGGCACGGCAGATTCGCAGCCTCGCGGTGATCGATGAGCACGGCACTTGGATAGTCGATTCGCGATCCGCCGATAGCCCGGCCCCTAACACAGCGGACCGCGATTACTTTCGCTATCACCACGAACACGCGGGTGCGGCCCTCTATATGGAAGGCCCCCTTCGATCGCGCGCCGTAGGCGACTGGGTGATTACCCTGACGCGACGGTTCAATCATCCTGACGGCAGTTTCGCCGGGGTCGTTCTAGCGTCGCTCCAAGCCGGTTATTTCGAGCGATTTTACAAAACGCTCAATATCGGGCCAAACAGCCTCATCGGGCTTTTCACCGCCGACAATGAAGCGCTTGTCCAATACCCGCCCATTCCGAAGAAGATCGAAGCGATCCACGGCCTCTCCTTTGCCGACCAAGCCGTCGACAATAAAGACACAGGCGATCCACTCGGCGAGAAGAACAGTCATGCTGGCCGCGTCGTCAGCACGGCGCGATTGGACGAATACCCTCTGATCACGAGCGTCTCCCGCGCCGAAAACGAGGTGCTGGCGGAATGGCGGAACAACTCGTTAACGCAAGCCCTTGCGGTATTTCTGGTCACCTTCGCGATCGGCGTATTGGGTTCGCGCCTGACCGCTCAGGTCCGCCGCGGCACGGTCGCGGAAGCCCGAACCGCCCAGACCTTAGAGGAACTGCGTGAAAGCGAGAGGCGCTATCGCCTCCTGGCGCAGCATTCGACGGATGTGATCATTCAGACCGACATCTACGGCGTCAGGCATTATGTGTCCCCCGCGGTCGAAGACATAATCGGCTGGCGCGCGTCGGACCTTATCGGCCCCAACCAGCTCGTTCTTACGCATCCCGACGATATGTCGGCGATGACGGAGATGATCGCGCGACTGCGCCACGACTTGACCGATCGATCGGTGATCGACGTGCGGATCCGGCATCGCGACGGACATTACATTTGGTGCGAGCTGATGTTCCGCGTGCTGCGCGATGGCAAGGGCCCGCCCATCAGCCTGGTCGGCACCGGCCGCGACATCACCCAGCGCAAGCGGATCGAAGACGAGTTGTCCCGCAAGAATACGCTGCTGAACGCCATCCTGATGAACATGCCGGACGGCGTCGAATTGATCGATGAGAGCCTGCAATTGCTGGCGCATAATGATCAGCTGTTTCAGCTCTTCGATCTCGACCGGGATACGGTCCTGGCCAGTGGCGAACCGGGCAAGATGTTCTACAACGCCTTGGCCAGGCGGAGCGACTATGGTGCCGTCACCATCGACGAATTGCTGGCGACCCGGCGGTCGATGGTGCTGGATCGCAAGCCGGTACAACTGCGGCGGCAACTGCCGACCGGCAAATGGGTCGAGTTGCGCGGCGTTCCGATGCCGAACGGCACCTATCTTGGGCTGTATCGCGACGTCACCGCGGAAGTCGTCTACGAAGTCGAACTCCAGGAGGCCAATCGGGCCAAGTCCGATTTCCTCGCCACCATGAGCCATGAACTTCGCACGCCGCTCAACGCCATTATCGGGTTCGCCGACCTGATGCGCGCCGAGATTTTCGGGCCGCTTGGCGATCCACGCTACCATGCCTATGCCGGTGATATCCGCGATAGCGGGCAGCACCTGCTGGAGCTGATCAACGATATCCTCGATTACAGCAAGGCCGAAGCGGGGCGGATGGAACTGTCCGAGGAAGCGGTCGACCTCGGCGCCCTGATCCAAAGCAGCATGCGCATGCTGGATACTCGGGCCAAGCGGGTGGGCATCGCCTTGATCGCCGACATCGATCCGCGCATCCATTCGATCCATGCCGATGAACGTCGGCTAAAGCAGATCGCGCTTAATCTCTTGTCCAATGCCATCAAGTTCGCGCCGACGAGTGATGGGCAGGTCGAGATATGGGCCACCCTCAACACCGCCGGAGAATTGGTGCTGCGGATATCGGATAACGGGATCGGCATCTCCGCGCATGATCTTCCGCGGGTGATCGAGCCATTCCGGCAGGCCGGAAACGCGATCAGCCGCAATCAGGAAGGCACCGGCCTCGGCCTGCCGTTGACCAAGCGGTTGGTGGAGATGCATGGCGGTACGCTGACGCTGTACAGCGCCGTCGGGATCGGCACCATCGCCACGGCGAAATTCCCGGCCAGCCGCCTGACCCTGAAGTCGATCGCCGAAACCGGCCGGCTGAAACCGGGACAACCCTTGGTCAGGCGCGGAACCGCGAACCGGTAGGATTCCGCCCTCTGCCTCACGAGATTTTGCACACCGAGCAGAGGAAATGCGCATGGCTATGACTACAAGTGATATCATCTCCTCTGTTTCAGCCACCGTGACAGTGTTCGCTGTCGTCTTCGCTGGTCTTCAATGGATAGATGCCCGTCAGCAGGGGAATCTATCCATGAAACCACTGGTCAATTTTTACATACAAGACGATGACACTGATCCAAAGGCAAAGGTCGGATTGGCGATCGAAAACAACGGCCCCGGACCGGCGATCATCAAATCAGTCAGTTATTTCGTTGATCGAAAGCCGGTCAAGGACGCCGATGAAGCATTGCGATATGGCAAGCTGAACCCGGATCACGATCATGGTGACCAATTTGACGACGATGACGCGCTGGCAAGCGGGCGCATCATTTGGCTGATCGATTATCAGACAAAGGACAAAAAGGAGATGGCGCGCTTCATCGACTTTCTCGATGAACATCTTGCTTTGGAAATCAGCTATTGCTCCGTGAAAGACGAATGCGCGAGGAAATGTTCCGATAAGAGACGGTGTTAGCTGGTCACGTGAATGAGGGCTGTCGTTCACCGTCTATCAATCATGATGGCCAATAATCGTCGGCCATGGCGGGCGATACCGATCAAGACCAAAAAACCGAACAACCGACAGACAAGCGGCTGCAGGATGCCCGAACGCGCGGCCAGCTGCCGATGTCGCGCGATACGACCGTCGCGATCATGCTGCTCGCCAGCGCCTATGTCGTCACGACCTTCGGGCCCAGCTATGCCAGCAAGTTGTCGCAAGGGCTGGTCGCCTTCATCGATCATCCGGAAGCGATCCCCATCAACGCCACCAGCGTGCGCGCGGTGCTGCTGCAGGCGATGCTGATGGGCGCCGGCGTTTTGGCGCTCCCTTTCGCGGTGTTCTGCGTTGTCGCGATAGCAGCGACCGGCATTCAGACGCGGTTCGCCGTTTCGACCAGCCGGCTCGCACCGGATTTCTCCCACCTCTCGCCGTTGGGTGGTCTGAAGCGCCTGCTGTCGACGACGAGCTTGGTGGAAATGACCAAGGGCGCCGTCAAGATCAGCATGGTGGCGCTTATTGCCTGGATCACCGTGATAAGGCCTGAATTGGGACGCCTCCAGCAATTGGCCGGCATGCAGCCGCCGGCGATGGCCGCCGAGATGGTCGAACTACTGCGCCGGATTTTCCGCGGCGCCCTGATCGGCGCCTGCGCCCTCGCCGCCATCGATTTCATCTGGCAGCGCATGAAGTTCATGAAAAGCATGCGGATGACCAAGCAGGAAATCAAAGACGAGCACAAGGATCAGGAAGGCAACCCCGCCATCAAGGGCAAGCTCAAGCAAATCCGCCTGAGCCGGGCGCGCAAGCGCATGCTGGCGGCGGTACCTTCCGCGACGGTCATCATCACCAACCCGACGCATTTCGCCGTGGCCCTGAAATACGATATGGATCGCATGCACGCGCCGTTCGTGGTGGCCAAGGGTGCCGATCACATCGCGGCGAAAATCCGCGAAGTGGCCAAAGCTCATAACGTGCCGATCATCGAAGACCCGCCGCTGGCCCGGGCCTTGTACGCCACCGTGGAAGTCGACGAGCCGATACCCGAGGCGCAATTCAAAGCGGTGGCGACCATCCTCGGCCGGATCATGGGCATCACCCGGCAACGGCCGGCCAGTCCGGTGAACACCGCCGCGAAGCGCGCAAGTTAAGCTTGCGGCCGCGTTCTCAAACGATCTCTTAGATATCGCGCAGGTCGGTACGCGGTTTCGCCGACGGATCGGCGGGCGGGACCGTCGGCGCGGCCGCGACTTCGCCGGCCGACGCTTGGCTGTCGGCGGCCGGAACCCTATCAGGGATGGATGCGGCGGCAGGCGTGGAGGCCGATGTCGTCGCGGCGGAGCGCCGGGCGGCATCCGGATCGCCGGTGACGCGCAAGGCGGTCATGATCATCCGGTCCATCAACGCGCTGACCTGCCAGCCGCCCAAGGATCCGCCATCGACATTCCCGATGCCGAGGGCAGCCTTGAACTGCGCCAGAAAGGTCGGCGAGTTGGTCCGTAACGCGGTGGTATCGGCGCCGGTCGACCCCATGTCCGACGCGTCGCCGGTCGAGGTGAACGACTGAGCGGCCTTGCCGATCTTGGCGGCGAAACGTTGATAGATGTCGGCGACGCTTTTCGCGGCACCCGTCGCCTGGTCGTAAAACACCGAGGGATTGGCCGCGGCCGCTCCCGGCAGGATGTCCGCGGCCTTGGTCGAACTATTGGCCTTCATCGCACTGAGAAAATCCGACGCACCGCCGGCACCCAGGAAATGCGCCATATAGAGATCGGTGCCGGACGCTTTGCGTCCCAGCGCAGATTCCAAGGCGGCGCTGTTGTCCTTGGCGAATTCGGCGGCGATCACCGAGCTGATTTTTGGGTCGGTCCGCAGGTTCAGGATCTGTTGCTTGACGACCGGATCATGCACCACCGGAGAGCCGGATGACGAGGTATCGATCTGATCGGCCAGATGGCCGATACCGTGATCGGCGCCGTGCTTGCGCACCATCGTCAACCAGGTGGAATCGATAAACTGAAACAGGCCCGTCGCCGAACTCGACGACGCTTTCGCCTGCGGATCGAAACCGCTCTCTTGCGCCGCCTGCGCCATCAGATAGCCGAAATCCACATGCGTCGCGGCGCTCGCCTTCCTGATGTCCTGCACCACGGCGCTATCGGCGCCCTTGATCGGTTGGGCGGAGCCAGATGAAGTCGAACGGGTGGAAAGATCCATGGAGACACTGTTTCCCAAATCGGTGCGCCATTATCGCTGGAACAGGGTTGAGACGGAGTTAACGCCGTCATCCCCAACCAACGGCCCCGCTGCCAAGTCGGTCGCTCTCGTCAATCTCGTGTTGAGATCTTGCTGTTAGGGTCAAGGGTTCGTGAAGGTGGGGAAACACGTATGACGCTGCAGGATAGAGACGCCGCCGGATTGCTTCGCCGATCCGGCGAAACGCTGACGGCGCTTGGCAGAACAGTTGAGGCCGCTGAAGCATTTCGTCAGGCGGTCGCCGCCGATCCGACGGATGAAATATCCGCCAATGCCCTGGCGATCACCCTTCACGGCATGGGCCTTACCGAAGCCGCGGCGGCCGGTCTCGACGATTTCATCAAAATGCACCGTCCGGCCCCGCGTACCCGCGCCAATCTGGCGGTATTGGAGGCCGCTCTCAATCGTCACGCATCGACCGTCCACCATCTGCACGATGCCTTGGCCGAGGATCCTGCCCTACCGGGTGCGGCGCTGGGTTTGGGCGTGGCGCTGCGCGCACTGGACGATATCGCCGGCGCAAGATCGGCCTTCGAGCAGGCGCTGGCGGTTCCGTCGGATGCGTTCGAGGCGCGGCGGGCGCTTAACGAGGTCTGCCAGATCCTGGGGGACCGCCCGTCGGCCCTCCGGCACCTCAAAGATGCCATCGCCGAGCAACCGGTGTTCACGCGGCCCGCCAGCGGCGTCGCCAAGCGCCGGTTGCTGATCCTGGCCGTCCCCGGCGATTGGCAGGCGAATATGCCGTTGGAGTTTCTGCTGGACCCGGCCGATACGGATTTGTCGACCCTATGGTTGACGCCGCCCGCGACCGGGGCATCGGATCCGAAGGCATGGCTGCCGCCGACCCTGCCGCCCTTCGACGCGGTATTCACCGCCATCGCCGAATGCGATGAAGTCGCCCCGGCCCTGGCCGCGGCCGAAGGGATCGTCGCCCATCTCGGCTGTGCCTCGTTCAACCAGCCGGCGCTGATCGCCCGGCTGTCGCGCGACCGCGTCCCCGATCTATTGGCCGGCATCCCCGATTGCCTGGTGCCGCATACTGCCCGCCTGGGGCGCGACGCCCTGGCGCCGAGTGCGCGCGCGGCGACGCTGGCCGATCAACGGCTGACTTATCCGTTCATCATCCGGCCGCGCGATTCCCATGCTGGCCGCGATCTGGCGCGGATCGACACGCCAACCGACCTCGACGCCTGGCTGGCGAGCGTCGTCGATGCCGAGGTCGCCGCGGCGCCCTATATCGATTATGCGTCGGCGGACGGGCTGTTTCGCAAGCTGCGCGTCGTCTTCGTGGATGGCCAACCGATGCCCTACCACTTCGCCATCCATACCGACTGGCGGGTCTGGTACTATAATTCGGGCATGCCGCACCACGCATGGATGCGCGAGGAAGAGGCGCGTTTCCTCGAAGACATGCCGAGCTTTGTGGGTCCAACCGTGATGGCGGCCCTCGAGGCGATCGGGCGGCGGGTCGGCCTCGACTGGTTTGGCCTCGACTGCGCGATCACTCCGGAAGGTGAGTTGCTGGTCTTCGAGATCGAGACCGGCATGATCGTGCACGATCTCGACGATCCGGTGCTCTATCCCTACAAGAAGCGGTTCGTGCCGCGCATTTTCCGGGCGATCGAGACGATGATCGACCAACGCATCACGGCCAGCCGAGCACCCGGCAAATTCTACCTGAAGGGCCATTCTTGATGGGTGAACACGGCAAATCCTGCCGGCCAAGCCCGCCTCCCAAAGCAACCGAAATTTCCTTTCTTCTTTAATATCAAATACTTATACACCTCGTGACGGCATGGCATAGCCGTTGCGACCTTCCCTGCCGGAGCCATGGGCCCCGATAGGGAAAGACGAGGCAAATGCAGATCGACGCGATCGCTCCTCCAGTGCCGACAAGCCTGGGGGACACCACCGCCAAGACCAGCCAGAGCGGGCTGAACGGCCTGTTCGCGGGAATGCTGGCGGCCGCGTCGACAGCGGAAACCGGGACAGCATCCACGACCAATACGATCCTCGCCGGCGCCAATGCGTCGACCGGCGCCGCTGTAGCAACCGGGGCCGGAGCGAATGCGGTGACCGGGGCCAGCAACAGCCTCGCGGCACTGACCACGGCCGCCGACAAGGGTGCCTCGTCGATCCGCGTCGCCACGTCGTTGTCGACCGATCTCGCCGCCCAGAAGGCGCTTGCCCAGCAAACCGCTCAGATGTTTCGCGTTCAGCCGAGCAGTTCAGCGGTGGCGCAGGCGGCGACCTTCGCTTCGACGGGCGCCAGCAAAATCGCCGGCACCGCCGCCACCATCGGTACAAAATTGGTCAAGGGTCAAAGCGGCTCCACGACAGCCCCGACCAGCGACGGCACCAATTCCGTCGGCTCGCCTGGCACCGCCACCGTGTCACCAACCCTCACCCCGCTGCCGGCCAACAGCGCCGTGGCGATCAATCAATCGCTGACCTCGGCCCAGGCCGCGGCTGCTTCCGCGAACTCGACCGCCGCCTCGGCCTTGTCGACGGCGGGGTCGACCTCGCCGAGCGCCGCCACCTCGGCAGCCACGACGGTTTCACAGACCGGCTTGCCGGCGCGGATGGCGGCGGATGCCGGCACGGCCGCGACCGGCCTAGCAGTCTCAAACCTAACTGGCACAAATCTAGCTGGCTCAAACGCAGCCTCGACAGCTCAGGCATCGATCCAGGCACTGCGGAATACCCTTACTCAGCAGGCCGGATCTCAGGCCGCGGGCACCTCCACCACCGCGACCGCCCAGGCTTCCAACACCCCGATAGCCGCCGGCCAGACATCCATCACCCAGAAAGTGGATGCCGCCGCGGCCCCGAACAGCTTCATTATTTCGCCGACACAGGTTAGCGATACCGCCAAGCCGCTCATCGCGACGATGACCGGCACGTCGGGGAATACGACGGGCTCGACTCAGGTCTCGGCGACCGGCACCACATCGGCTGGTTCGACGCAGACCGCCGCGGGCGCCGCCGTCGACACCGCCGCGGCGTTCAAAGCAGCGGCCAACACCGCCGCCATGGCGATGGGCAACGCGGCGACCAACAAAACGCAGACCCTGCCCGGCGTGAAGCTGACCAACTCGGCCAAGCAGGAGCAAAGCGGCATCGCCAAGGCTGGTGATGGTAAAACCGCTGACAGCAACGCGGCCGACGCCAAGGCCGGGGAGGCCAAATCTGGCGACACCAAGGCCGACCCGGCCCAGGCCCACGCCGCCCATGCCCCGGCGCATGGCACGGAGACCGCGCCCACCCCTCCAGCACACGTACCGGCCGCGATCAAATCTGTGCCGGCCGAAGCGCAAGCCGCGGCACCGCTTGTCGCCGACGCCGCCGCCAGCATCGCCAATGGGACGGCCGCGGCGGCCGCCTCGGTGGATAGCCAGACCGCCACGTCGAGCGACAACGCGGTCGGCGGCTCGGCGACGCCTCAGGCGGTGCCGGTCCAGAATCAGGTGCCGCTCGCCGATGTCGGGATGACCCTAGTCCGCGCGGTCACCAACGGCGCGTCCAGCGTGGTCATGAAGCTCAGCCCCGAAACGCTCGGCGCCATCGATGTTCGGCTGGAGACGTCGAAAGACGGCAAGGTGAAGGCGAGCTTCACCGCGGATCGGCCGGAGACGGTGGCCTTACTGCGCCAGGACGCGTCGTCGATGGTGCGATCGCTGCAAGAAGCCGGGATCCAGACCGACAGCGCGTCGCTCGAATTCAATTTGCGGAGCGACACCGGCTCCGACCAAAACCCCCGCTCCAATGGCGGCTCGTCGACCCTTTCCTATGGTGGTGGCGACGCCACCAGTGACGATTCGGTGACGGCCGCCGCCGCCGATCAACCTACCCGCAGCGGCAGCAGCCTTCGCCTTTACGACATCAGCGCTTGAACTGAACAGCTTCGCAAGAAAGGTCCGCCATCATGACCACGACCACATCCTCAGCCTCCGCGCAGGCCGCCTACGCCGCGATCAACACGGCGAAAACCACGACGACCAGTTCGACCGCGGCGACGTCGACCAATGCCTCGGCCACGCTGACGAGCAACTACAATACGTTCCTGACGCTGCTCACGACGCAGTTGCAGAACCAGGATCCGACAGCACCGATGGACAGCAGCACCTTCACCCAGCAGCTCGTCCAGTACAGCCAGGTCGAGCAGCAAATCGACACCAACAAAAACCTGACGACCCTGATCAGTCAGGGCAAATCGAGCGAAGCCGCCACCGCGGTCAGCTATATTGGCAAGTCCGTCGAGGTGCAGGGTTCGCAGCTCAGCCTATCCAGTGGCACGGCCACCGTGGGCTACGTCCTGCCGAGCACTGCCGCGTCCGCGACAGTCACGATCACCGACAGTTCGGGCAATGTGGTGAAAACCATCTCCGGCGGCACGGCGACGGGAAGCCAGACGGTCACCTGGGACGGCACGAATTCATCGGGTACGCAAATGTCCGACGGAACCTATTCGTTTTCGGTCAGTGCCCTCGACTCTAGCGGTAAGGCACTGACTACCACGAACTTCGCTCAAGGTACGGTTAGCTCTGTGGTAAGTGACACCAGCGGTATCGAGCTTGAAATCGGCTCCCTAAAGACAAATGTCAGCAACGTAATTTCAGTCACTTAACGAAAATATTAACGGTTGCATTAATGAAATTTTAACCGTTATTGAAGCAATGTCGTTTTCACTTGCATTTACTCCAAGAGACGTGCTATCAGGGGCTCTTGAAAAGAGTTTGTGTGCCGGGTAGCGCATAAGGCGCGGCTGGCGAGGAGTGCACAATGCAAGTGGCTTCGTTAGGCACGGCGAGCACAGTGCCAGTATCGACGGATCGTACCGTCGCGACTGCGGACACCACGGCTGCCAAGCTACCGGATCGGGTGGCTGGTCCTTTGTTGACCTACGATCCGATCGCCAACATGACGATCCTCCAGTATGTCGACGTGAATTCGGGAAAAGTCACCCGACAGATCCCGACGGCTGACGCGTTGCAGACCTATCAGGTGGACGCGTTTCGGAATTTCATCATGGGCAAGGACTCCCCGAAGACAAATCCAGTCGCCGTCGACGCCTGAAGCGTCACCGATCACACGCCTTTCCGTGAGGTCAGTGGGGGTGCGAACCACCGGCAACTTCCTTATGACGGGTATCTCGCCCTCATCGCGGACTGAGCGCGACCCGCAGCCAGTTCGAGGCTCGTGATCAGGCCGGCGAGATCGGTCGTTCCACGTCTGGCGGCCTCCATGAGTGCGCGGCTTCGCGTCATCACCTCAGTGAAACCGAGATTGCCGGCCAGGGAAATCAGGCTATGGGCATCCCGCCGCACGTCTTCCGGGTTATCCGCGACGGCGATGGCCGCGATCAGCTTGGTGAGTTGCTCGCGGAACATGCCCACGAAGAGCGCGACTTTGTCTTTCCCGAGCTGATTTTCGAGATCTTGCAGAACTGGGCTATTGAGCACTGCCAAAGCCGGGATAACGGGATCGGCACCAGCGGATCGGGTTCCCCGGCCGGTCCATTCGTCGACAACACGCAGCAATTCCTTCCGGTCGATCGGCTTCGACATGTAATCATTCATGCCGGCGGCGCGGCAAGCCGACACCTCGTCGGCCATGGCGTTGGCCGTGAGCGCGATGATGGGAATGCTTCGGACCCGCTCGTTGAGCGCCCGGATTGCCCGGGTTGCCTCGAGGCCGTCCATGACAGGCATCTGCATATCCATCAGAACCAGATCGAAATCACTGGCTTGAACAGCTTCGACCGCCTCGGCGCCGTTGCCCACCAGGACCACCTCATGGCCTTCCGCCTGCAGCAGTGAGTCGACGATGATCTGATTCATATATATGTCCTCCGCGACGAGTATCCGCGCAGCACCTCCCGTATGGCCGCGGTTCGTGGCCTCCGCCTCGTCAGGCGCCGCTGTCTCGGCGAGCGCGATCGTAAACCAGAAGGTACTTCCGACACCCGGCGCACTGGTGACGCCGACCGTGCCTCCCATGGCTTCCACGAGGCGCTTGCTGATGGCCAGGCCCAGGCCGGTGCCGCCATAACGACGGCTTGTCGAGCTGTCGACCTGGGAGAAGGTTTGGAAAAGGCGACTGAGCTTGTCGGGCGGAATCCCAATACCCGTGTCGCAGATCTCGAAGCGCGCCATCTCCCCGCCGGGGCCGTTCTCCCGTAGGGCATGGAGTGTGATGCCGCCGCGCTCCGTGAATTTGATCGCATTGTTCAACAGGTTGAGAAAAATTTGATGGAGTCGGGCCGGATCACCGATGATCCAGGATGGGAGATCCGGCGCAAGGTCAAGACGCAAGTCGAGACCCTTGTCGGTCGCCTGGGGCCGCAGAATGGAAAGGGCGCCATCGGCGGTTGCCGCCAAACTCATCGGGATGCGATCGAGTTCGAGCTTGCCCGCTTCGATCTTGGAGATGTCGAGGATGTCGTTGATGACGACCAAGAGGGATTTGCCCGCCTCCTTCAGCAGCGTGGCGTTTCGCCGCTGCTGATCGTCAAGCGTACTGTCGAGCAAAAGTTCGGCAAAGCCGATCACGCCGGACATCGGCGTGCGGATCTCGTGGCTCATGCTGGCGAGGAAGATCGATTTGGCTCGATTGGCCTCCTCGGCGGCGTCCTTTGCCTCCTGCAGGGCCCGCTCGTCGGCTCGGCGGGTGGTGACGTCGACGACCGTCACGACGGCAATCCGACCACGAGGCGTTTCGACTGGGGTCAGCTCGACCTCGATCGGTATCTCGGAGCCGTCGGCGCGCAACCCTGTCAGATCTCGTCCGGCCGCCCGAACCGTCTTGTCAGCAGCGAACGAGGAATACGGCATGACGTCACCGAGACGCTGGCCCTCCGGCGCCAGCAGTTCGATGGGGTGCCCGATCAGCGCGCCACGCGCATAGCCGAAGATCTGCTCGATCGCACTATTGGCGAGCGTTATCACCCCCAGTTCGTTGACGATCAGCATGCCGCTCGGTGCGGCCTCGACGATGACCCGGCGCTGCTCCTCCTCGATCGTCCGCTCTGTCAGGTCGCGGGTTATCTTGGAAAAGCCGATCAAGTCGCCAGCCGGATTGCGCACGGCGGTTATGACGACGCTCGCCCAGAAGCGACTGCCGTCCTTACACATGCGCCAGCCCTCGGCGAGATAGGATCCGAGGCGCAAGGCGACCCCGAGCGCCCTGGCGGGCTCGCCGGCGGCGCGGTCCTTTTCGGTGTAGAACACCGAGAAATCCTGCCCGATGATCTCTTCCGCCCGGTACCCTTTGATGCGCTCGGCGCCGCTGTTCCAGCTCCTTACCTTGCCGGTGCCGTCGAGCATATAGATGGCGTAGTCTTCAACGCTTTCGATGAGGAACCGGAAGCGCTCCTCGCTGTCGCGCAGCGCGTCCTCGGCGGCCCGATGTTCGGAGATGTCGATGTTGAAAGTACCGACCCCGACGATGCCGCCGTCCGACGCACGAACGGGAAACTTGGTAACCAAGGTCCATTGGGGTGCCGTTCCGATATCCGGCTCTCTGACTTCCGATACATGATTGGTGCCAGTGGCCAGGACACGATCCTCGATGCCTTCCATCAGCTTGGTAAAGTCCTCGTCTGTACCGACATCACGCAGCGCGCGGCCCAGTTGCTGCTCCTGGGTAACCCCGAACCATGCCTCGTATTGTTTGTTGAGCATCACGTAACGGTGCGCGCGATCCTTGAGGCTGATCGCGACAGGCGCGTTATCGAGGATGGATTGCAGGCGAGCCCGGCTCTCGCGCAGCTCATCCTCGACCTCTCGGCGGCGCGAGATATCACGCGAGACGCTCACCACCTCCCGCTCGCCGCTCGCGGCGTTCTCGACCACCTGCGCGGTGGATTCGATCCAGACATAACTGCCATCCCTGCGCCGAGTACGCGACTCGATGACGGCGCGTTGCTCACCATGGCGTAGCAGATCAAGGATGGTGCGCAGTTTTTCGCGGTCATCAGGATGGGCGAAGTCGACGATATTGTTGCCGACGAATTCTTCCGGGGTATAGCCGCAAAGCGATTTGCTCGCCGGCGAGGCGTATCGCCTCACGCCGTCGAGACCAATCCGCATGATCAAGTCGGTCGAGTTGTCAGCGAGGAGACGGTACTGGGCGGCGGTAGTCGCCATCGCTTCGGCCGCGGCTTCCGAAGCACGCTGCGCCTCCTCGCGCAGCCCGATCTGGCGCGTCAGACGGAGGCCCAACATTCCAAGGATGACGACGAGAATGCCGACGCCGGTCGCATGCCGCCATGCATCGGCACGCCACGCGGCGAGCATCTCGTCCTTCTCCAAGGCGACCGCGACGACCAGCGGATAAGCGTCGACGCGCCGGTAGCCGTTGAGCCGCACGACACCGTCGGTCGACGACGCTATCTCGGCGGAGCCGATCGGCGCCTTCGGCAGATAGTCGTGGAAGATCCCGCCATTGAGCAGGCTTCGTCCGATGGTCGTTTCGTCGAATGGACGTCGGACGAGCAAGATCCCGTCGGCGGAAGCGAGCAGGATCGAGCCCGCTTGGCCGATACTGAATGAGTCGTAGAATTTCTGGAAATACGCCATGTCGACGGACGCCAGCACGATGCCGGCGAAGCTGCCGTCCGGATGGTTGAAGCGGCGCGACACGGGGATGATCCAGCTATTCAGCGCCTTGCTTCGGACGGGCGTCCCGATATGCGGTCCCCGGTCCGGGTGAGTGCGATGGAATTGAAAATGCGCGCGATCCGCGTAGTTGATTCTTTGTGTCGTCACAGAGCTGAGGATCGCATCGCCGTTCTCATCCAAGACCGCGAGAGCATTGAGCTGCGGCAACGACGCGACCTGCTCCTCGAGAATCTTTCGCACGCGATCGAGCACCGCGGGCTCGGTCCCGTCTCCTTCCAACCGCTCGACCAGTCCGATCAGAACGCCGTCGTCCGTCCGGATCGTATCCTCGGCATGCTGCGCGATCGCGCGTGCCAGGTTTGTCGTGTTCTCGGTCCCGTGCTCGACAGCGTCCAACCGGGCATTCCAGATGCTGAGAGCCTCGAGACCGATCAGGGCGAGACAAACGAACGCGACCAGGCTGAACGCGCCCGATTGCAGCGAGAACCATCCGGAAACGCGGAAGCGTGTGGCAAGTCGTTCCATTAAGAACGGATCACTCAAGGTTCTGGACGCGGGGAATGCCGCCCAGACCCTAACGTGACGCCATTTTCTAAACGATTGATAAAATCCAACTAGAAATCGCAATCGAGGGCGATCGGCGTCCCTTCGGCGAGGTGGGCGACGTCGCCGCGCCGGTCAGAACGGCGCGACGATATCCAGCAACTGGCTGCCGACACGCGGCTGCTGGAAGTCCGAGATCTGGCCGTGGCCGCCATAGGCGATCCGCGCTTCGGCGATCTTCTCGTAGGAGATCGTGTTGGTGCTGTCGATATCCTCGCGCCGGATGACGCCGGCGATCTGCAGTTCGCGAACCTCGTAGTTCACCCGCACCTCTTGTTTACCGATGATCGCCAGATTGCCGTTGGGCAGAACCTGGCTGACCAACGCCGCCACCTTGAGGTTGATCTGCTCCTTCCGGGTGATGGCACCCTTGCCGTCATTGTCGGTGGCCGAACTCGTGCTCACCAGAGTGCTGGCGCTGGCGGCCTTCGACAAAATCTTGGGAATCTGCTGCTCAAAGCCGAACATATTCGGCATCCCCATCGTGTCGTCGTTCTTGCGATTGCGCGTGCTCTCGTTGTTGAGAGTGGCATTGTCGGCGATCGTGACCGTGACCGATAGCAGGTCGCCCACCCGTCCGGCGCGCTGGTCCTTGAAGAAAGCGCGCGTACCATCTTTCCACAGCGAGCCGGGCTTGCTCACGATCGCTTCATCGTTCGGGACCGGCATCGATACGGGCACATAGCCCGGTTGCTTTGTCGGATCCTTGATCTGCGACATGGCGGGAACCTCGCCGACATTTCTGAGCCGGTCGACCGTCCCACACGCCGAAAGCGATGTACCGGCGGCGAGGGTAAACAGCAGAGGAAGGAGGCGCATAATAAGGATCCGATCCGTAACGTCAGGCGGGAACAAGGAGTGTTAAGAGCGCATACCGCCGAATGGCGGCCGGATGGCGACTCGGCCGGGGCCGATCACAACGCCCTCCAGGATCTTGCCCGAGCGGACGTTCTGCACCCGGATCGCGGCACCGATGGCCGCATCCTCGAGCGCTTTGCCCTGGGTGGTGATCTGCAGGAAGGGTGTGGCGATCGAGAGATCGACGAGGTCGTTGCGTTTGACCGCGGCCGGCACCTGAACGTCGACATTGCGTACCGGATCGCCGGCGCGCAGCGGCCGTTTCGGCGTATGACCGATCAGGTCGACTACGTCGGTGACGATCATCGGGTTCAGCTTTACGCGCGGCACTTGGATCCAGGCGATATCGCCGGTGACGATGATATCGCCGGGCCGAATGGCGCGGGCCAGCGTCGGAACATCGATGTTGGAGACCGCGGCGACATCGCCCACCGTTTCGGCATGCGCCATGGCGGCCAACAGAACGCCGACCCCGGCGCCGAAGGCGATGCGCAGATTGCGCCGCGCGATGGTCGACAGGATGCTCATAAGACGGGCTCCCGATCAGCGCAGGTTGGTGATGGTCTGAGACATCTCGTTGGCCGCCTGAACGACCTTCGAATTCATCTCATAGGCGCGTTGCGCCGAAATCAGATTGGTGATCTCGCTCACGACATTGACGTTCGAGGTTTCCAGAAAACCTTGCTGAATGGTGCCGATGCCGGTCGAGCCGGGGTTGCCGGTTTGCGGTGCGCCGGACGCGTCGGTCTGCTTCACCAAGTTGTTGCCGAGCTGCTGCAGCCCCGCATCGTTTGGAAACACCGCGAGCTGCAATTGTCCGAGATTGGTCGGCGTCGCCGAGCTGGCGATCGTCGCGAAGACCTGGCCGTTGGCATTTACCGTGATCGCCGTGGTGTCGGTCGGCACGGTGGCGACACCGGGAACGACGTAACCATCGGCGGTGACCATCTGGCCGGTCGCGGAAAGCTGCATCGAGCCCGCCCTGGTATAGCCGGTGGTGCCGTCCGGTAGATCGACCTGGAAGTACCCCAGGCCCTGGATCGCGAGATCCAATGAATTGCTGGTCTGGTTGAGGCTTCCCTGCTCGTTGATCCGGTAGACCGCCGCGGTCTTGACGCCAATGCCGACCTGGACACCGACCGGCACCAGGGTGCCCTGATCGGAGGAGTCGACGCCTGGCCGACGTGTCGTCTGGTACAGGAGATCCTGGAATTCCGCACGCTGGCGTTTGAACCCGGTGGTCGACAGGTTGGCGATATTGTTGGAGATGACCTCGACGTTGAGCTGCTGGGCCAACATTCCGGTCGCTGCGATATTCATGGCGAGCATGGCGTAAAACTCTCTCTAGGGTCTCGTCAGGTGATCTTGCCGAGGCGATCGATGACACTCTTCAAGCGATCGCCCTCGCCGTCGGTCATCTGCTTGGCGATCTCGTAGCTGCGCTGCAGTTGCATCAGCTTGGTCATTTCGACGATGGGCTGAACGTTGGATTCCTCGACGGCACCCTGCACCAGCTTGGCGGTGCTGGCCTCGGCGGCGGCCGGTTCGGTCGCGACGAACAGACCATTTTCCGACGGAACCAGGCTGGCGGAATTGCCGAAGCTGGCCAAACCCAGGATACCGGCGTCGCCGCCCTCCGGTGTCGAGACGCGCCCCGTGGCGCTGATCTCGATCGCCGAGGCATTCTCCGGAATGGTGATCGGGTTACCCTTGGCATCGACCACCTGATCGCCATTGGCGGTGACAATCTTGCGATCGGGCGCCAGTTGCAGGTGACCGTTGCGGGTGTAGCGCGTCCCGGCATTGGTATCGACAGTCAGAAACCCATCGCCGTCGATGGCGACATCCAGCGGATTGCTGGTGGGGGTGATCGAGCCCTGCTTGTTGTCCCGCCACACGCCGCCGTCGATCACGAAATTGACCGCGCCGCCATCGGGCGTGTTCTTCAGCATGCTGCGGAACACGACGCTCTCGCCCTTGAAGCCGGTGGTCGACAGGTTCGCCATGTTGTTGGCGACGATGTCGATCTGCCGCGAAAGGGCGGTCTGTCGGGAAATCGAGACGTAGGAGGCGACGTTCATATTACATCCTGTCTGTGCCACGGCATCCGTGGTCGCAGTCCAGAGTTTGCGAGCCCTGTGCCAGCCGGGTTTTTCCGGCCGAAAACACATAACTATTTGATATAAAAGGATATTTTTTGAACGGAAAACAACCCCTGGACGGGGCTCGGTAATTCCTGCCGGGGTATTTCCGGATCGGCGGGGCACTTCCTGCCGGGTCGGGAGCAACCCGTCACCGGAGCCGGCGGATAGCGCCACGCTTCAATTGAGCTGGAGCGATTCCACTTCCGTGGAATTCGCTCCAGCGAGAACAAGCGACGGCACCCGAAGGTGCCGCGCTAGAGGATCAGGGAGGGGAAGCCGGCGATGCCGGCCGTATCAGCTTTTCAGCAGATCGATGGTGCGCGACAGCATCGCCCGCGCGGATTCGACGACCGAGATATTGGCCGAGTAACTGCGCTGGGCCTCGCGCATGTCCATCAACTCCATCAACGGGTTGATGTTGGGCAGCTTGACATAGCCCGAGGCGTCGGCGCCCGGATTGGACGGCTCGTACCGGGTGTCGAACGGTTTCGTGTCGGGCACGACACGCTGAACATTGACCTCCGGCGCCCCGGTCGCCCGGTCGAAGGTTTCGCGGAAGGTCACGACCTTGCGCCGGTAGGGATCGGCGCCCGGCGATGTCGGCGCAGTGTCCGCGTTGGCGATGTTTTCCGAGATGGTCCGGAGCCGCAGCCCCTGGGCCCGCATCGCCGAGGTTGCCGTCTTGAGCGCGTCACTGATGTCCATCTAATCCGTCCAATCAGCTGGCGCGGCCGAGCGCCAGCTTCAGCATGGCAACTTGGCGACGATAGAGGTTGATGACCGTCTGGTGCGCGCCTTGAATTTCACCCTGGCGTGCCAACTCGCTTTCGAGATCGACCTTGTTGCCGCTGATCTTGACCTCGCCCTCGGCCGCCACGGGCCGCGGCGACGGGGCGCCGACCATGGCGATCGGCATGCGCAGCGCCGTGCCGGTGCCGCTTGCGCCGGTCGGCTGCGTCATCGCCAAGCGGCCGGCCTTGGCGACCAGCTCGGGAAACGAGTCTTCCTTGAGATCGACCGGCTTGTAGCCCGGGCTATCCGCGTTCGCGATGTTGCGCGCGATCAAGTCCTGCCGCTCGCCCAGCCGTTCCATGCGCTGGGTGAGTTGCTTGAAAAGCGGTATCGAGCCGAGATCCATAATCGTCCTTCGCGCGAGGCGTATCGAATTGTCGCGCGGAGTGATTAAGGAAAGGTTGAAGACGCCGGCTACCGCTCCCCGCGCCGCGCCGCCGGGCCCTGCCCACCCCCTCACAAACCCGGCAAATCTTGCCCGCTGTGAAGCCCTCCTTAACCATCCTAGGGCATTAATAGGACGCAGAAGCGACGAAAAGAGGGTGTTCATGCTCAGGGACGGCGTTAATGGCTGAGGCCGGTACTGGGATGATGGGCATAGTGATCCCGCCATGGCTGAGCCGCGCCGCGGCACCGGTCATGAAGGGCGAGATCGCCCTGGCGATCGGCGTGGTGGCGATCCTGGTCACCCTCATCCTGCCCATGCCGACATGGCTGCTCGATATGGCGCTGGCCCTGTCGCTCACCTTCTCCGTGCTCATTCTCATGACCTCGCTGTTCATTCAGCGACCGCTCGATTTTTCCAGTTTCCCGACGATCCTGTTGATCTCCACCATGCTGCGCCTGGCGCTCAACCTCGCCTCGACGCGGCTGATCCTCGGCCATGGCGACACAGGAACGGCAGCCGCCGGCAAGGTCATCGAGGCGTTCGGCAACTTCGTCATGAGCGGCAATCCGCTGATCGGCGCCATCGTGTTCGCCATCCTGGTGGTGGTTAACTTCGTCGTCATCACCAAGGGTTCCGGACGCATCGCCGAAGTCGCCGCCAGGTTCAGCCTGGACAGCCTGCCGGGCAAGCAGCTGGCCATCGATGCCGACCTGTCGGCCGGCATCATCGACGAAGTCGCCGCGAAGCGCCGAAGGCAGGATCTGGAGGACGAATCCAGCTTCTTCGGTGCCATGGACGGTGCGTCGAAATTCGTGCGCGGCGATGCCGTGGCAGCACTCGCCATCACCGGTATCAATATCGTCGGCGGCATCATCATCGGCGTCGTCCAGCGCGGCATGCCGATCAGCGCCGCCCTGCAGAGCTATACGCTCCTGACGGTCGGCGACGGGCTGGTGTCGCAGATCCCGGCGCTGATCGTCTCGACCGCGGCAGGTCTGCTGGTCTCGAAATCCGGTGTTCAGGGCTCCGCCGACAAGGCGCTGTTCGGTCAGCTTTCCGCCTATCCCTCGGCGCTGGGCCTCGCCTCGCTACTGATGGGCTCCTTGGCCCTGCTGCCCGGCGTGCCGATGCTGCCATTCCTTCTTTTGGCGGCGATATCGGGGGGGGCGGCTTGGCGCCTGCCCCGCCTTCGCGCCGCAACCGCCGCCGCGGTCGTAGCCAAAGCCGATGCCGCCGCCATACCGGCACCGGTCAAGGACGAGCCGATCTCGACCGCCCTGCAGATCGATCTGGTCCGGCTGGAGCTGGGCTATGGCCTGCTCGGCCTCATCAACGATAAGGCGGGCGCGCGGCTGACCGACCAGATCAAGGCGCTGCGCCGGCAGCTCGCCGGCGATATGGGGTTCGTCATGCCGTCGGTCCGCATCCAGGACAATCTCCAGCTCCCCGCCAATACCTATGTCATCCGGGTCAAGGAGATCGAGGCCGGCCGAGGCGATCTCAGGCCGACGATGCTGCTGGTGATGAACCCCGCCGGCGAAGACACCGGCCTGCCCGGCGAAAAGACCGTCGAACCGACGTTTGGCCTGCCGGCCCAATGGGTCGCGGAAAGCCTGCGCGAGGAAGCGGTCGGACGGGGCTGTACGGTCGTCGACCCGCAGACCGTCATCACCACCCACCTCACCGAGTTGATGAAGGACAACATGCCCGAATTGTTGTCCTACGCCGCGGTTCAAAAACTGCTGACCGATATCGACAAGGAACATCAGAAGCTGATCGGCGAGATGATCCCGTCGCTGATCTCGACCGGCGGGGTGCAGCGCGTGCTGCAAAATCTGCTGGCCGAACGGGTCTCGATCCGCGATCTGTCGAATATTCTCGAGGCGATCGCCGAGGCCTGCGGCTTCACGCGCAATCTTTCTTCCATCACCGAGCATGTGCGCACGCGCCTCGCCCGGCAGATCTGCGATGCCAATACCTCGAATGGCGCCATCCCGCTGCTGGCGCTGTCGCCGACCTGGGAACAGGCCTTCGCCGAGGCGATCGTCGGCAATGGGGACGATCGGCAATTGGCGATGCAGCCGAGCCGCCTGCAGGATTTCATCGGCATCGTCCGCAGAACCTTCGAGAATTACGCCATGCAAGGCGAAGCGCCGATCCTGATGACCAGTGCGGCGGTACGACCCTATGTCCGCTCGATCGTCGAGCGGTTCCGACCGGAAACCGTGGTGATGTCGCAGAATGAGGTGCATCCCAAGGCCCGCCTGCGCACCTTCGGTCAGCTATGACCGACCCGGCTGACCAGCCCGGCTGACCCGGATGACCAGCGTCGCGCCGATCCCGCCGGCACCCGACAACGGCGCTACCGGCAATCAGAGCCAAGCGGAAGCGACCCCGACGCCGTTACGGCCGGCAAGCAGCGGCTCGCCGATGCCGAGCGATCTCAAGCCCGGCACAATCCTGCGCGCGGTGGTGACGATGGTCGCCGCCGATGGTCAGGTGGCGATCGAGAGCGCGCTCGGCACGGCGCTCATGACGCCGCCGGACGGCGTTGCGCTGAGCAAGGGATCCACCATCGCCCTGCGCGTCGCCCTGCCGGATCCCCCACCGGGCGTAGCCGGCCAACCGCCGGCCGCCATGCCGGGGCAGACCGGTTCGCCGGCCGCCGCGGCCCGCACCTACGTCGTCCTGCTTTCCATAGACGGACGGCCTTATGTACCGGCGCCGACACCGGTACCAAGCGTTCCGGCATCGCCAGGCACCCCACAGCTTTCGCCGCCCTCGGCGTCCTCGCCATCCCCGATGCCCTCGATGCCCTTGATGCCCGGACAAACTCCGGCTGTGGCGACGGCGCAAGCCAGGTCGGAGAGCACCGAATTTGGCGGCTTCGCCCGAGGCACCGCGCCGGCGGCGATCCTCTCGGCGACGACGGCCACCTTGGCCAACGAGATCGCGGAGACCTCGCCCCTGGCGAGCCCCACCCCGGCTACCACCACGACCTCCCCCCCTGCGGCGAGCCGAGCGGCGGACTCGAATACGACCTCTACCCCCGCCGCCACGCCATCAACCACACTGGCGTCGGTTCCGGTCAGCCGGACGGGAGCCGCGACGGGTCGTGCCCTGGCGCCCCAGCAAGCGATGGCGCAACCGATAGTGCCCGCGCCGCCGGCTCAGCTGTCGGGGTTAATGGCGTCGCCGCTCGGCACCGCGGGTGGTCTGACCGCGGTGTTGCTGGGGCTGCAAAACCGGGCGGCCGAGATCGCGGCAAGGGAACCGCGACGAGCCGCCGGCACGACCGTCGCCGAGCCCGAGACCGAAGAAGCCGCTACCACGCCGAGATCGGTCCCTCCCGCGCGAGGCCCCGCCGCCCAGCCCCCGGCCGAGATGGCCAACAGTCAGAAGAGTCAGGCCCCCGGCAGCGGCGGCTTGACGCGTGCGCCATCACTACCGGGCCAGTCTTCCCCTACGGCGCTACCGACGCTCGCCGCGCCAGTAGCGCCCGCACCCACCGCCGTCGCATCGACGCGCGCGCCCACGACCGAGCTTCCAGGTGAAGCGCCGCCGGTACCGGCGGCACAAAACCCGATCGCGGCGAAGACCGAGCGGGTAGCCCCGGAGGCGGCTCCCTCCGAACACACGGCACCCGACCACGCGGCTCTGGACGTCGCAGCCCCGCGCGATGTGGCACCGCCAACCAGTCCTGAACGGGCGAGCGAGACCGCCCCCCAACACCTGCCGGTGCAGACGCCCGTCCCACAGGCGGGGCCTGCGACCGTTAAGGCACCGGAGATACCGTCGACCGCCTTGGCGTCGGCCGCCATGACGTCAGAGATCCCTGCGTCGGACCTGCGATCGCCGACTCCGCCTGTCACGATGGCGAATATTCCGGCTCCCTCGGAGCGCGCGGCGTCGCCCACCGCGACCCCTGCCGGCGGTCTGGCGGGGCTGCTGGTCGGTCTGCTGATGACGGCGGAGCAATCGGCGGCGCACCCGCCGAGCGGACCGCGTGGAGCGGGTGCCATGGCGCCGCTCCTGCCCTTGCCGGAAGACCTGGCGATGGCCGAGGCGATCCCGCATACCACCCTGCCCGAGGCCGCGGCCGGTGCCTTGGCCCGAACCCATCCGGAGCTGGCTAGCCAGCTTCGCGCCCTTCTGACCATCCCTGCCGGCCCCGACTTTCCAAACCGCCTCCTGACGACGCTGATCGCCGTGCGCGGGCATGGCGTGCAAAGCGTCGTGGCCGACGCGGTCCGGCTGCTCATGGCGGAGGGCCATCCCGACCTCGCGGCTCGGTTGACGGCCGAGGCGAGCCAGATCGGCAAGCCACCGGAGCGGTCGCCGGATGGCGCCTGGCGCAGCCTCACCCTCCCGTGGCTCGCCGGTGCCTCGCTGCAACCGATGCAGTTGCATTTGTCGACCGCCGATCCGGATGGTTCGGCTGGTAAGAGGAGCCTGGAAACCGGACGCTTCGTCCTCGAACTCGAACTGAAGCGGTCGGGTCCGGTTCAGTTCGACGGCCGCACCCGGCCCCGCCGGCTCGATCTGCATGTGCGAACGGCCCGGCCCTTCACGACACCCTTGCGCGACCAGATCGAGACGGTATTTCACCGCAGCATCGCCCAAGCCGGGTGGACCGGCGCGGTCGCGACCGGCCGTCTGCTGCGCTTTCCGCTGACCGCTCGACAGGTCGGCACCAGCGTCTGACGATACGGGCGCCAACCGGCAGAACCGACATAGCAACCGGCAGGATCTGCCGGGCGGATTTTTCCCGGCACCGGGAGCGGACCTCCCCAAAAATTCCATAACTAATTGATTTAAAACAATTAATGACGCCGACGGCGGCCTGGCATAGGGCTCGCACTTATAGCGTCATGATGACCAGAACCCGTTTCGCCTTTGCCCTCCTCGTTGCCGCCGGCATCGCCCTGCCGATGCTGCCGGCAACCGCCGCCGTGCGCATCAAGGACATCGCCGATGTCGAGGGCGTGCGCGACAACCAACTCGTCGGCTATGGCCTGGTCGTCGGCCTCAATGGCACCGGTGACGATATCACCCGTTCGATCTTCACGCGGGAAAGCCTGATCGGCATGTTGGAGCGCCTGGGCGTCAATGCCCGGTCGACCCAGTTGAAGACCAAGGACGTCGCCGCCGTGGCGGTGACCGCTACCCTGCCGCCCTTCGCGCGGCAAGGCGGCAAGATCGATGTCGCCGTATCGGCGATCGGCGATGCCAGCAACCTCATGGGCGGCACGCTGCTGGTGACGCCGCTGCTGGGTGCGGATGGCGAAGTTTACGCGGTGGCACAGGGCCAGGTCGCGACCGGTGCCTTCAAGGCGCAGGGTGCCGGGGCCAGCATCACCAAAGGCGTGCCCAGCGCCGGCAAGATCTCCAATGGCGGCATCGTCGAGCGCGAGGTCGCCTTCACCCTCGCCAGTGCCGCGACGCTGCGGCTCGCCCTGCGCAATCCGGATTTCACCACCGCCCGGCGGATCGCGATGGCCGTGAACGCGGTCGTGCGCGGCGCGAACGCCCGTGCATTGGATAGCGGCACCGTCGAACTGCAGGTCCCGGCCGGTCAACAGAGCGACATCGTCGGCCTGATGACCCAGGTCGAGCAGATCCGCGTCGAGCCGGACGAGGTCGCCAAGGTGATCATCGACGAGGCGAACGGCGTCATCGTCATGGGCGAGAATGTTCGCATCAGCACCGTCGCGGTGGCGCAAGGCAACCTGACCGTCCGAATCACCGAGACGCCGCAGGTCTCGCAGCCCGGTCCCTTCGCACCGCAGGGGGCCACGACGACGACCGTGCCGCGCACCACCATCTCGGTCGATCAGGGGGCGCAAAACAAGCTGGCGATGGTGCAGAGCGGCGCGTCGTTGGCGGACCTGGTCGGAGCGTTGAACGCGCTCGGCATCGGCCCGCGCGACATGATCAGCATCCTGCAGAACATCAAGGCCGCCGGCGCCTTGCAAGCCGATATCGAAGTGCGCTGAGGAGCTTCGCCATGGACATCTCCAGCACCCCAACCTTTAGCTCGCGGGCCCTCGGCACCCCCGCCATCGGCGCCCGGGCCGCCAATGCCCAGGCCACCAATGCCCAAGCTGGCAGCGGCGCCACCGGCAAATTCCAGGCAGCGAAAACGCCGGAGCAAGTACACAAGGCCGCCGCGGATTTCACCTCCTTTTTCATCTCGCAGTCCTTCGACCTCATGACCAAGGACCTGCCGGTCGATCCGATCACCGGCGGCGGCAACGGCGAGGAGACCTGGCGGACCATGCTCAATCAGGAATACGGCAAAGCGGCCGCCAAGAGCGGCAGCTTTGGCCTTACCGAAGCCATCGCGAAACAAATCATGACGCTGCAGGAGACTGCCAAGTGAGCGAAGCAATCGCCCTTTCCGCCCCGGATGCCGACGATGCCGCGGGCGATACCGAGATGACCCGTCTGATCGTCGAGCTGTCGGTTGTCGCCGAAGAACTGGCACAGCTGCTCGACCACGAGACGATGCTGGTGCGCGCCTCGAAATTCCCGGAGATGGCCGCCCTGGCGGAAGCCAAGCTGAACCTGGCCAACCGGTACGAGCGCCTGTCGCAACCGGTTCGCCTGACGCCGCGTGACGAATTGGCCAAGACCCGCGGCGCCGCCCTGTTGCTGGACGTCGCCCAGCGCGTCGACGACGCGGCGAACCGTAACGAACGGGCGCTCTCGGTCGCCGTCGCCGCCGGCAGCATCGTGGTCGAAGCCGCCAAGCGGGCCGCCCTCAAAAAAGCCGGCGCCTTCCTGTGCTACGGCTCGGCGCAGGGCGGCGTGTCCAGGCGCCGGGTTATCGCCGCCCCCGTTTCCGTCGCCCGCAGCATCTGAAAGCGAGCCCCGACGATGACCCCTCTCTTCGCCATCCGCCCCATCCCATGGCGCAAGCGCCGTGACGGCACTACGGATCCGACAGCAAAAACTCCGAAGATATTGATTAATATCCCCCCAAGAGACGCTAAATCCATGCGTAATTTGGTTAATGATTCGATACTTTTACCGACAATACTTTCCAGAAACGAAGTTTCTTTTTAACAAAAGATCAATACAATTTTCGTAATCTTTACCAGATGAATATTGTACAGGAACAGCATTACGCTGGATTGCCACTTACCTGACAAAAAGGGACTATCGCCATGAGCTTCTCGGTCAACTTCAACAACAACGCCACCGCCGCTTTGCAGACCTTGGATATGACCCAGAAGTCTCTGAGTCAGGTGCAGGGCCAGATCAACAGCGGATTGAAAATCGCCACCTCGGCGGATAACGCGTCGACCTTCGCCATCGCGCAGACCATGCGCGGCGACGTCGCCGGTCTGAAGGCTGTCTCCGACAACATCAACCTCGGCCAGTCGACCGTCGCGGTCGCCACCTCGGCGATGGGGACGATCCAGTCGGCGTTGCTCGACATCAAGTCCAAGGTCACCTCCGGCCAGGCCAAGAACGTCGACCTGAACTCGATCCAGTCGGATATCCAATCCGATATCAACACGATCAACTCGACCGTCGCCGCCGCTCAGTTCAACAGCGTCAATCTGGTGAATTCGAGCTCCACCAGCCTGACGGTCGTCTCCGCCCTCAACCGGGTCGCGTCCAGCGGTGCCTCCGCCGAGACCGCCGGCACAATCCAAATCAACGGCGCGGATATGTCCGCGACCGGCCTTGGTATCGCCGGCATCGCGGTAGCCGGCGGCGACAGCGCGACCTTCACCCTGGGCAGCACCGCCACGCTGGTCGCGGGCAGCAGTTTCACGCTGACCTCGGTGGTTCTCGACTCAACAACCGGCAGCTATGCCACGAACACCGCGGTGTTCGAGTTCCAGCCGAGCGGCACCTCGACCTCGACCGCTCCGGTCGCGTCCACGGGTACCCCGCCGACCGGCGGCACGGCGGTCTACAACGTGATCTTGAACGCCAGCGCCTCGATCGGCACGGACGTCGCGGCGCTCGAGACCAAGATGCAACAGGCCGGTTATACCGCGACCACGAATGCGGATGGGTCGTTCTCGGTCAGCTCGGCCGGCTCGCTGACAACCGCGAGCACGACGGCCACCGGCTTCACCCGCGGTTCCATCGCGAGCGGCGCGTCTTCCGCGCTGGCCGCCATCAATGCCGCGATCGACGCGTCGAACACCTTCAACTCGTCGCTCGGCACGGCCGCCAACCAGCTGACGGCTCAGGGCAATTTCGTGACCTCCCTGACCAATACGCTGGACTCGGGTGTTTCGAGCCTGACCGACGCGGATCTGGCGGCGGCTTCGGCTCAGCTGACGGCGCTGCAGACCAAGAACCAGTTGGGCATCCAGGCTCTGGGTATCGCCAATCAGACGTCGTCGCAGATCCTCTCGCTGTTCCGGTAACCCGAACGAGCCCACCCTTGAGCGGGTCGTTCGAACCCCCGCGCGCCATTGGGACGCGGGGGTTTTCGGTTTCCGGCGCCCGCTAGCAAGCTTTCCTCAACACTTTCCCGACATGATGCCGGGATGGCGATTGATTCGACCTCATCCCGCTTACCGGACGCCTGGCGCCAAGCGCTACAGGCTCGCGCGGCACCGACCAGGCAGCCATCTCAGGCGCAGGTATCGCCCGCGACAACCGGCACAAAGACGGCCACGAACCGGTCGACCATAAACCAGTCGGCCGCCACATCCCAAACGACGTCGGCCTCATCCAGCTTCGCGGCGACCCTATCCCTATCGACGCTGCAAGCAGCCACGACAACGCCGACGAGCACCCAGCTCGCCGCCGCCCAGGTAAGCGGTACCGGAACGCCATCGCGCATCCTCCCGCGCGGTAGTCTGCTCGATCTCGTCATCTGACCGCCGGGCCGGGCCGGGCCGGGCCGAATGGGGCTGGGCCAAGTGTCCGCGTACAAAGCCCCTAATTAAACCACTCTCATACTCACCGTTGAGGCGTCATCCCCGTGAAAGCGGGAACCCATCTTTCCACCAGTGAGGCAACTGATGGATGGATCCCCGCTTTCGCGCGGGGGTGGCGACTATTCCATTGAAAATAATTACTTTCTTTCCAGACGGCTCATGATTGGGATTCCCCGCCACTCTCGCCGATCGCCCCACGGGATGAACACAAAGAAAACCCCGCATCCGGTAGGATGCGGGGCTTCTCAGGATGGCCAGCGATCTTCCGATCCGGCCGATAATATCGGCGCGGGCTACGGAGTAGCCCGCGCCGTCTCCGGCTGTTAACGGAACAGCGAGAGGATCTGAGACGAAGACTGGTTGGCGATACCCAGAGCCTGGATACCCAACTGGTTCTTGGTCTGCAGCGCCGTCAGCTGAGCCGAAGCCGCCGCCAGATCCGCGTCGGTCAGGCTCGAAACACCCGAGTTCAGCGTGTCGGTCAGGGAGGTCACGAAATTGCCCTGAGCCGTCAGCTGGTTGGCGGCCGTGCCGAGCGACGAGTTGAAGGTGTTCGACAATGTGATCGCGGAGTTGATCGCCGCCAGCGCGGTAGACGCACCGGTCGCGATGGAACCGACGGTGAAGCCGGTGGCCGACGTGCTCGCGGTTGTGAGCGAGCCGGCCGAGGTGACCGTGAACGAGCCATCCGTGTTCGTGGTCGCGGTATAGCCGGCCAGCTTCATCTTGGTCTCAAGCGCCGCGACTTCCGTGCCGATCGAGGCGGTGGTGTCCAGGATCACGTTGTAGACCGACGTGCCGCCGGTCGGCGGGGTACCCGTGGACGCGACCGGAGCGGTCGAGGTCGAGGTGTTGCTCGGCTGGAATTCGAACACCGCGGTGTTCGTGGCATAGCTGCCGGTCGTCGAGTCGAGAACCACCGAGGTCAGCGTGAAGGTGGTGCCGGCGGCCAGCGAGGCGGTGCTGCCCAGGGTGAAGGTCGCGCTGTCGCCACCGGAGACCGAGATGCCGGCGACGCCGAGGCCGGTCGTCGACATATCCGCGCCGTTGATCTGGATCGATCCAAAGGCTTCCGCGGTTGACGTCGTACGGTTCACGCTGGAAACGACCGACAGGCTGGAGGAGCTCGAATTCAGCAGATTGACGCTGTTGAACTGGGCGGCGGCGACGGTCGAGTTGATCGTGGAGAGATCGGAGTTGATATCCTTCTGAATCGACGCCAGGTCGACGTTGGAGGCCTGACCGGAGGTGATCTTCGACTTGATGTCCGTGAGAGCCGACTGGATCTGCGTGACGCCGGCCGCGGCGACCGCGACCGTCGACTGGCCGAGGTTGATGTTGTCGGACACGGCCTTAAGGCCGGCGACGTCGCCACGCATGGTCTGCGCGATGGCGAAGGTCGACGCGTTATCCGTCGAGTTGGCGACCTTCAAACCGCTGTTGATCTGGCCCTGAACCTGACTCAGAGACTTCTGAGTCATGGACAAGGTCTCAAGGGCGGCGGTGGCGTTGCTGTTGAAGTTAATCGAGAAACTCATAATGTAGTCCCTTCTTGTCGGACGATGACGGTCTGGCGTTATGCCGAACCTGAAGGGACGATAAGGCCTAAGGTCTTAAGAAACCGTTTCGAGCACCGGTGGGAAACGATCATCCATCAAGGGCAGGGCGCTCTGCGCTCACACCTCTATGAGGCGACGGCCGAGGCACGCACTTTGCCGGGCTTGCCGATGATTTTCTGGAGGACCTTGAGAGCGGCGGGTAGACTGCCCTTGCCAACCTCCGACACGGCCGCCTGAATGGCATCGGAGACCGCCGGGTCGGCATCCAAGCTGAACGCCAGGGCGCTGGCGGCGATGAAGGCGCGGTAATGGCCGTCCCAAAGCCCGGGCTCCAGATGCATCATCTGAATCGCCAGGTAAGCCTGTTTCAGCGGCGTGTCCGCCTGTTCAGGCAGCATGACGTCACGCTCCTGCAGGATCGACGCCTTGTTTTGAATTTCAATCCAGATGGTCTGATCGGACGCGTTGCGCAGCACGGCGCCGTTGATGACGATCCGCCGATCCTTCGGCAGTTTCAACCTGAGTGCCATGAAAGTTCCTAAAGCCGATTGCTCGGGCGGAACCCTCTACCGTGGATGCGGCCGCCGTCAAGCGCCGGCTATCCTTCGACGGTCAAACGGCTTTTAGAGGTAGTTGACCAGGCTGAGATCTTTGACCGCGGCGGTGACCTTGTAGCTCGCCTGCAATTGATTCTGCAGTTGAGTCAGGGTGCTGGAGGTCGCGGTAAGATCGGCCGAATTGATGTTGCTGAATTGCTGTTCCAGTATGGTCGACGCCTGACCGTTCTGAGTGGCGGCGGTGTTCAGCACCGCCTGCGTCTCGCCGTTCTTCGTCACCAGATCATTGACGCCGCCGATCGAGTCGGTCAGCCGCTGGACAACCGCCTGAATGGTCGCGGTCTGCGTCGCCTGATCGATCGCCGGCGGCGTCACCGGATCCGGTGACGGGTTCGGAATATTGGCGAGCGCGTATAATCCGGAAATCACCTTGAGGATCGCCGGGTCATTGGCGGTGATGTCCATCGTAACCGTCTGGCTGTCGCCGATATTGACGGCGGTGCTGGAAGCACCCCCCGTATAATACGTCCCCGACGTCGCCAACGTCGTATCCACGGCGTTCAGCAGATCGGTGGCGAAACTCGTCGATGTGGAACTGGACGTCGCCGTCGTCACGGCACTCGCCACGATCGTGCCGAGCGTCGTCGGATCGACAACCGGCGCCGTCCCGAGCGTCTGGCCTGAAAACAGCAACCGGCCGGCGATATTCGCGCCGAGCGCGCTGAACACCTGCTGAAGGGCGCCCGCGGCCTCGGAACGGATCGACGCGAAATCCGTGGCCTTGTTGATCCCGGTCAACGCGTCGTCGCGGATCGTCGTCGCGGTGCTGGCGATCGAGCTCAGCGATTGATTGACCATCGAGGCGCGCATCTGCAGCAGAGTGATCGTCGAGCTGTAATTGTCGATCGTTTGCTTTTGGTCGGCCAGGCTGATCGACGACAGCGCCTGCGCGCCCAAATCGCCGTAGTTGTTGGTCTTCTCGCCGGTCGACACCTGCTGGGTCGCCTTCGAGATCTGCGTCTGGGTGTTGATCAAATTCGCGGTGTTCTGGCCATACCAGAAGGCTGTGCCGACGACGCTCATCCGTTCTCTCCTTAGCTCAGCCCACTGTGCCGCCGACCGCGGCGAACAATGTGTTGAACAGCGACTTCGCCGTCTGCAGCACCTTCGCATTCGCGGAATAGCTTTGCTGCAACTGGGTCAGATGGGTGAATTCCTGGTCGGTGTTGACGCCGCTGACGCTCGCGACCTTTTGATCGAGCGATGTCTGGATGCTGGTCTGATTGGTGAGGTTGGCCGCCGTCGCGCTGGCCTGGCCGGAATTGCTGGTGATGATGCCCGACGACACATCGGCCAGCGAGCCGGAGGCCGGCAGGCCGGTCGTCGTCGTGAAGCTGGTCGTCGTGCTGTTCAGAAGCGCGATCGCCGCGTTGATCGACGTGGTGTCGCCGGTCGTCGTCGTGTTCGTGAGCAGGCTCGGTGTCGCGACGAAGGAGGTGTTGACCGTGATGCGACCGGCATAGCCGTTGACCTCGGTCGGGGTGGTCGTCAGGTTGAGGTCCGTGGTGCCGCCATCGGTGAACAGGTCGTAGATGCCGGTCACCGCCGGTGCCACGGCGGGTGTGGCGGCCGCGATCGCGTCGAAACCTTGGGTCACGGCGCGGGCGACGTCATCGAGCTGCGACTTGAAGGTCGGGACGATCTGGTCGCGCACCGCGAGATTGCCGCCGATCGACCCGCTTTTGATCGACGCGGTGACCGAGACGCCCGACGGATCGGTGATCTGGACGGGGCCGGTGCCGTTTATCGTCAGCGTCCGCTGCACGCCGTCGAGAATCGCCTGGTTGCCGCCCGTGTAGATCGAAACAGCACCGCCCGGCTGATTGTAGACCTGGACGTCCAAATAGCCCGATAGGCTTTTCAGCGCGGTATCCCGCTGGTCTTGCAAGGAGGTGACATCGGTGTTGGTCGACTGATACGCGACGATCTGCGTATTGAGTTGCGCCACCTGCGCCACCAGGGCGTTGGCCGCGGCCACGTTCGACACCAGGTTGGTCTGCGCCTGCGTGCTGGACTGATCCGCCGTTTTCCACAACGTATTGAGGCTCGACACGACGCCTTGCGCCGAGGTGATGACGGCGGTTTGCGTCGCGCTGTCCGACGTGCTGGCCTGCAGCGACGTGAACGAGTTCTTCAGCTGCGTAAACTGCGCCGCCAAGGACGTGTTCGCGGTCGGATCGCCGGACACCTGCTCGATATTGTTGAGCGCCGTGCTCTGCGCCGTGAGCGAGGCGACCAGCGAGTTCTGGTTCCTCGCCTGCGCCGAGAGCGCGTCGTCGACCGCCCGCGATACGTCGGTGACCTGCGTGCCGCCGCCCTGCCCGTTATCGACCTGGCTTTGCAGCTTGCGACTATAACCCGGGGTCGACGCGTTCGAAATATTGTCCGAAACGGTGTTGATCTGGGCCTGGGTCGCATAGATGCCGCTGGCGGCATTGGAGATGGCTACGTCGCTCATGACCTGTATCGCTTACTCGGCGATCGCGTCGCTTAAGATCAAACGCCGGCCGTCAAGGCCGCGAGTTCGCGATGCGCGGTCTTGAAGTCCTCGCCGGACGCCGCGACCAGAGCGCGGGACACCGCCGCCTGTTCGGACATGCCGCCGATCATCGCCGCCACCGCGCCGGCACCCTGGGCGAAGGACCGCAGCGCCGCCGTCCGTTCGTCGCGGTCCAGCGCTTCGATCTCCGCCATGGCGTCCTGCAACAGACGCCAGTTGAGCGGCAGGGCATTGATGACCGGGGCGATTTCCTGAGTCTGTGCTTCCATGATTGCGTACTCCTGGTTGAACGAAGATTAGAGATAAGCTTCGACGCGCGGGTTAATGGATGATCTGTTCCAGCGTCTGCAGCATTTCGTTCGCTGTGGTCAGCGTCTTGCTGTTGGCGTCGTAGGCCCGCTGGGTCTGGATCATCTTGGTGAATTCCGAACTGATATCGCTGTTCGAGGACTCGACGCTTTGCGGGGTCAAGGTACCCGTGCCATTCGAACCCGCTGTCTCATAGCTGGCGGAACCACTGGTTGTTGTCGTGGCGTAAGCGTCACCGGCCTCCTGCTGCAGCGAGTTCTCGTCGCTGAATTTCGCCACCGGTACTTCATAGACCGACCGGCTGGCTCCATTGTCGTAGTTCAGGGTGACCTTGCCATATTGGTCTATGGTCAAATTACTGAACGACCCGGGCGGCAGACCGTTTTGGGTCGTCGAAACGGAAGCGATGTCCGTCCCCGTGAACTGGGTGAGCCCTGACGCTACCCCGTAATTGCCGAAGCTGACGGTGATATTGTCCGAGGTCGGGGCGGTGCTGCCGAAGCTGACATCCAAGGGGATTGTCGCCGCGGTCCCGAGCGTGCCGGTGACCGGTCCAGCACCTTGCCCTTGATCGATCGACAGGATGCTGCCGGCCTGTTCGCCGGTTGTCGAATTCGCCGCGACATTGAACACCACGGTCATCGGCGCGGACAGGGTGGTCGTGGTCACGGCACCGGTGCTGGCGTTGGTCGAGGACACCGTCGTGGTCGGCGTGTTGTTCGGAAATGTGATGTTGGTATCAGGCGAGCTATACGACATCGTCCATGTGTCGTTGTTGCCGGACACCTTCGTCCAGTTGAAATCGACCGTGTGGGGCGCACCCAAGCTATCGTAAACGGTGGTTTCAGTCGGGGCGAATTGGATACCGGTCGTCTGCGACGTGTTGACGTTCAACGACGATGCCGGGTTCGACGGCAGGTTGGCGCTGTAGGCAACCGTCGTCGTCGGCTGCGGACTATCCGTAAGCTGAGTGATCTGAATGGGCGCCAGCGAATTTTTGTCCGCCGTGCCGGTGGTCTGGTTGATCGACCAACCATCCAGATAATAGCCGGCCGAATTGACCAGATAGCCCTGACTGTTGACCGAGAAGTCGCCGGCCCGCGAGTACAGGGTTTGGCCGCTGAACGTCGTCGCGCCGGTAGCACTGACGGTGTTGGCCTGGGAGACGGCGAACAAGCCGTTGCCCTGGATCGCGAGATTGGTCTCGATGCCGGTGCTGGTGACCGTTCCCTGGGTGGTAACGGTCTGGACCGGCTTGCTGGTGACGCCGCCCGAGTTGTACGAAAAGCCGCCTGGCGCCGTGGCGACCAGCGTCTGAAACGACGTTTGGATGGCCTTATAGCCCGTCGTCGAGGCGTTCGCGATGTTGTCGGAAATCGCGTTAAGCGCTGACGACTGTGTCTGGATGCCGGCGACAGCGGCATTAAAGGCAGAAGTGATGCCACTCATGAAAGGGACGCTCCTCGATCAGGGTAACCGGCGGGAGCGGTATCGAACCGCCCGCACCGACGTCTTGCCGGCGGGAGATCAGGCGCAACCGCCATGCCAGCACCGGGGGAAACCCCAAGCCCTTCCGAAAAACATATTTATATCAATTGTTTAATGATTTTTCGGACAAACCGCCGCGCTTCATCGAAGGCGCGGTATCACGGAAAAATCTGCAACAACCGCCGGGATCCGGCAGGAATTGCCGAGACGGATCTGCCGGGTAGATCCCGTGCCATCGGCCTGTTCGTTACCGCCTGGCAAGGGAGATTTAACGAAGCCGTGCCATCTTCCGTCCCGTTCGTCAGCAACGTCACAGGACCGTCACCGATGGCCCGTCATCCCGGCTTGAATGCATACCAACAGAACATCCAACGGACGGAGTTGCCGAAATCCCTGGAGCAGCGCCAGATCTATGAATTGAATTCGCGCCTCGCGCGCGGCATCGAAACCGGCGGCAAGGATCTGATCGAGGCATGCTTTTTCACGCGCAAGCTGTGGATCATCTTTACCGTAGCCTTGATCGATCCGGACCATCCCTATGAAGAGGATCTACGCGGGGCCTTGCTAACCACGGGGAAAGCGACAATGGACGCGGTGAACCGCATCCTATCTCGCTCGATGACGCCGGAAGCGGAACGGGCCGAGGTCGAAGCAATGATCGCCATACACCGTCAGTTGGCGGACCTGTTAGGCGGCGCCATGGCGCGCGAGGAAGAAGTCCCCGTCGCTTGAAGCGACCCTATAGAAAGGATGGGGAGAGCAGCACCTTCGCCTGGCCCAGCACTTCGGTCGGGCAGGTTCGCCGCCCAAAGGGGCAGGCGACCAAGATTTTCAGGCAAACAGATTAATCAAGCTGGCGTTGCTCGACGAGCTTGTGCCGGTACTGGTACCGCCGGTATTGGCTTCGACCGTGCTGAGAATGCTATTGCCGGAGCTGGTGCTGCCGTTGAACAGACTGAGAAGCGAACTGCTCGAGCTGGAGGCGCTCTGGTCGTTGACCAGCAGATAGCGCTCGGCGATGTTCTTTACATAGGCTGGGTCCTGCAACTTCGTCACGTCGAAACCCTGCGCGGTCAGCATCGTCTTCTGGACCGACGGATCGAAGCCGCCGACCGATGATGGCAGGGAGTAGGCACCGCGCACCACCGCGCCCAGCGTCGCATCGGCGAGGATGCTGTTCATCGCATCCTTGCCCGTCGCACCCGAGGCGAGGCGGGTGAAATACATCGACTGCTGGACATAGGTGTCCTGCTTGCCGATCGATTTCTCGAATTGATTTTGGACGTAGTTGGAGTTTACGTTCTGAATGAAGGAGGCGTTTTTCAGCTTGGCGCCGCCATCGGTCGAGAGCGATCCGAAATTCGTGGCGAACTGCCGAAACCGCGCGTCGGAAACCTGATTGACGTAGGATTTGCTGGCCTTCGGATCCTGCGTCAGCACTTCCTTCAGCAGCGCCCTTTGGTTGATCACGCCGCTAAGGCCGACCGAACCCAGCGCCACGCTCAACGCCTTGTAATTGTTGAGCAGCTCGTCAACCGTTGTAATGGTCGGCGCGGCGGCGGAGAAGGCGGCGGTCGCTTGCTTGACGGTCGGCGTCTTGGCAAACGACGCGAGCTGGGCCGTTTCCGTCTTTTCAGTCAGCGTATAAAGGCTGAGCCCGGTAACCCCGCTCATGACATCCTCCACTCGGCGACGGATCTGCCGCCACGTAATCGAACATGATTGGCGTAAAACGTTCACAAGCCGTTAATAGGACCCCTCCCACGCCCCTCATCGCTGTTTGAAGGCCGTCGATCGTTCCGTTACGCTTCTCCCGGCACGCCACTCGCGGATCCGGAGGAGGGGCAGATGGATCGATCTCGGACGCTGGTGGCTTTGCTGGTGGCTTTGCTGGTTCCGGCCCTGCCGCCCTGGAATGTGAACGCCTGGAGCGCGGCCCCTGCCGAACAGAACCCGCAATCGGCGGCGGAAGCCTCCTGCGAGCCGACCAAGGCCTGCATCGCGGCCAATCCGGAAGGGAGCCCGGAACACCGCTACGATGCCTGCCTGAAGGCACGGGCGGTCGCAGCGGACCAGGCATTGGCGCGCGTCTGGGATCAGATCCAGGCGGATTTCGACGACCAGAACGACGATCTGGCCAGCAGCCCGGTACCGGGTGCCGCCCCCGACGCCATTTCGCGACGCCTGCCGGATCTGCGCCGCGCCCAATCGGAATGGAAGAGTTTCTCCGCGGTGGATTGCGACGCCGAGGCGGACGCGAAAATCCTCGACGAAAGACGCGATCGCGCCGTCCTGCGATGCACCTGCGTCAACACCAACCTGCGCACCCTGCGTCTGCGCCGGCTGATCCAGGACCGCACACCGCTGGCAGCCCCGGCCGACTCAGCGACGCAGCCCTAACACGCTCGACCTACGCCCTGTCGATGAGATGCAGGTAGGAGCCGAACACCGCGCCGCGCCGGCGCCCGGCACCCGGCAGAGGCGCGCCGGCGGCGTCGCTGAGCTCGAACAGCGGCGGTTCCCGGGATTCCTCGATGATCGTCGAATAGTGGAATTCATGACCTCGGAACCGCGCACCGGCCTCACCCAGCGGGCCGGCCTCCGTCAGGAGCGCCTGCCGATAGCCGAATTGCAGGCGACGCTTGGCGAAGGAGGTCTCCAGGCCCAACAAGCCGGCCATGGCGAAGCGGGCACCATCGGCCGTCTCCATCCCCGTTCCCAGCACCATATAGCCGCCGCATTCGCCCCAGACCGGGCCGCGCATCGCCCCCCGGCGCAAGCCATCGAGAAAGGCCTGGTTGCCGGCCAATGCGCCCGCATGCAGCTCGGGATAGCCACCCGGCAGATAGATCGCGTCGCAATCTGACCCGGGCCCCGCCCCGCTCAACGGCGAAAAGAAAACGAGTTCCGCGCCGGCGCGGCGCCAGCCGTCGAGCAGATGTGGATAAGCGAAGCCGAAGGCGGCATCCCGCGCCACGGCGATGCGCTGCCCGATCGGCGGCACGGCGGGCTCGGTCGTCACGGCATCCGCGAAACCATGAACCGTCGCGACGCCCATGATGGCATCGATCGAGCCGCCCGCCTCGATCTGATCGGCCAGCCGGTCGATCAGGCCGGATAGCTCCGTCAGTTCCTCGGCCTGGACCAGTCCCAGATGGCGCGACGGAATGGTGTCCGTCTGGCGCGGCAGCGTCGCCAGAACCTTCACGCCGACCGCCTCTACCGCCTCGCTTACCATGCGGCGGTGCCGCTCGCTGGCGATACGGTTCAGCACGACGCCACCGATGCGGACATCCGGCCGATGCGCCGCGAAGCCACGCACCAGGGCCCCCATCGATTGCGCCTGCCCCGTGCAGTCGACGACCAGCAGCACCGGCCAGCCGGTCGCCGCGGCCAAGGCGGCGGTCGATCCATCGGCCAGCGGGTCGGCCGGACCGCTGGCGCCATCGAACAGGCCCATGGCGCCTTCGACCACGACCAGATCCGCCGCCTCTCCCAGGCCGGCGATCAGCCCGGCCACGGTCGATGGCCGCATGCCCCAGGTGTCGAGGTTGACCGAAGTCCGGCCGGTGGCGGCGACATGGAAGGCCGGATCGATGTAATCCGGCCCGATCTTGGCCGGTGCCACCGCGATACCGCGGCGGGTGAGCGCCCGCAACAGGCCGAGCGTCACCGTCGTCTTGCCGGCGGCGGAGGCCGGCGCCGAGACGATCAGACCGCGCACACCCCTCATCCCATCACCTTCACTAGGCAAGCTCCCCGAGAGATGCATATAAGCGGTCATGAGCGAGACGCCGCCCGCGACACCCCTGCGCCGAGGCTGGACGACCGGGGCCTGCGCCACCGCGGCGACCAAGGCGGCTTATCATGCCTTGCTGACCGGACGCTTCCCCGATCCGGTGACCATCACCCTGCCGCGCGGTCAGCGGCCCTCCTTCGCGCTCGCCCGGGAAACCCTGGCGGAAGGCAAGGCGATGGCCGGGATCATCAAGGATGCCGGCGACGACCCGGACGTGACCCATGGCGCCCTGGTTCTGGCGACGATCCGGCCCGCCGATGTCGGCGCGGGGGTGATATTCCGTGCCGGCCCCGGCGTCGGCACGGTAACCCGTGCCGGTCTGCCCCTTTCGGTCGGCGAACCGGCGATCAACCCGGTGCCCCGTGCGATGATGCGGACCGTGATCGCCGAACTGGCCGCCGAACACGGCGTCGCCGGCGACGTGGTCATCGAACTGTCGGTCGAGGATGGCGAGCGGCTGGCGCTGAAGACCTGGAATCCGCGCCTCGGCATCCTGGGCGGCCTGTCGATCCTCGGTACCACGGGCATCGTCATCCCGTATTCCTGCTCGGCCTGGATCGACGCGATCCACCGGGGCATCGACGTCGCCCGGGCGAACGACATCCATCATATCGCGGGCTGCACCGGGGCGACCTCCGAACGCGCGGTCGCCGCCTATCGCGGGCTGCCGGAACTGGCATTCGTCGACATGGGCGATTTCGCCGGCGGCATGCTGAAATACCTGCGCGGCCACCCGGTCGAACGCGTGACGATAGGGGGCGGGTTCGCCAAGTTGACCAAGCTCGCCCAGGGTCATCTCGACCTGCATTCCGGCCGCAGCCAGGTAGACTTCGACTGGCTGGCCACCGCCCTGAGGACGCTCGGTGCCAGCCCCGACCTGGCCGCGCGCGCGCCGACAGCCAATACCGCGGCGGAGGTTCTGGGCTGGGCAGAGGCCGCCGGATTGCCGCTCGGCGACCATGTGGCAAAGGCCGCCCAGGCGACCGCGCGCGGCGTGCTGAGAACCGGCGCCGTGGCACTCGAAGTCCTGGTCATCGATCGGACCGGTCGTCTGGTCGGCACGTCGGATTGGGCATGACCCAGGCTCATTGGCCTGCCTCCCGGGCTCATTGCCACGTATCGTCCTGCGCGCGGCGGCCGGCATCCGGGCCGTAGAGCGCGCTGTCGCGGAAAGCGGCATCCTCGGCCAGCGCCGGACCGACCAGGATGAGGGCGGTGCGGCCAATGCCCGACGCCGCGACCTCGGCCGCGAGATCGACGAGCCGGCAGCGCAGCACGCGTTGATCCGGCCAGCTCGCCCGATAGATCACCGCCACCGGGCAATCGGCGCCATACAGCGGCACCAGCCGCTCGACCACCGAGCCGACGTTCTGGATCGAGAGATGGATCGCCAGGGTGGCGCCCGACTGACCGAGTATGGCGAGATCCTCGCCCGGCGGCATCGGCGATGACCGTACCGACGTGCGCGTCAACACGACTGTCTGGTTGAGCCCCGGCAAGGTCAGTTCCATCGCCAGTGCCGCGGCCGCGGCCGCGAAGGCCGGCACGCCCGGCGTCACCGTATAGGGGATGCCGAGCACGCGCAGCCGGCGGATCTGCTCGGCGACGGCGCTGAAGATCGATGTATCGCCGGATTGCAGCCGGGCAACATCCCTGCCCGCCTGATGCGCCGCCCGCAGCTCCGCGATGATCTGATCCAGGGTCATCGTGGCGGTGTCGATCAGCCGCGCGCCCGGCGGCGCATGGGCGACGATCTCCGGCGGCACCAGCGAGCCCGCATAGAGACAGACCGGACAAGCGGCGATGAGGTCGCGGGCGCGCAAGGTCAGCAGATCGGGGGCACCGGGACCAGCGCCGATGAAATGCACGGTCATGACGGTCGTTCCATAAGCGCGATGGCGCAGGTTACCGCCGCGGAGCGCAGCTTGGGCACGACCAAGATCCCATCCGGACCGCTCGCGGCCAAGGCCGCGGCTTCGGCGACGCTGGGAACGCCGATCGCCCGCAACACGGTGGCCGACGGGCTGTCGAGCCGATCCTGCTCGGCCATCAGGCGGGCATGCGCGAAGCCGACAAGGCCGCAGCCCAACCGCCGCGCCGCTTCGATCAGCCCCGCTTCGCGGCCGCGGTCGGCGCTGGTGAACAACCCGGCCAGCCGATGCCCAGGACGCCCGGCCAACGCGATCGAGGTCTCGATCAAGGCAATGATCTCGTCGGCGGAACAGCCGGGGCGGCAGCCGACGCCGATCGCCAGGGCAGGCACCTCTCTCATGGCTTGGCGATTGACCATTGGGTCACCGGCATGGCGGGCCGCCAGCCGGTCAACCCACCGATGGGCTCGGCCCGGGCGATCGATAATCGGTTGAGTTCGCCGCCATGACGTGCCCGCCAATCCAGCAGCACCGCCTCGCCTTCCAGCGTCACGGCATTGGCGACCAAACGACCCCCGTCAGGCAGGGCCATCCAACAGCGCTCGATCACTCGCGGAATGCCAAGTCCGCCACCGATGAAGATCGCATCCGGCGGATCGAGACCGTCAAGCGCCTCGGGCGCCGCTCCGGTCACGGTGATGAGATCGGGCGTGCCGAGGGTCGCCGCGTTGCGCTTCAACCGATCGGCCCGATCGACCCGGCGCTCGATCGCGATCGCCCGGTTACGCGGGTCGGCACGCAACCATTCGATGGCGACGGACCCGGCACCGGCGCCGACATCCCACAACATTTGACCAGGCCGGGGCGCCAGTGCCGCCAGCGTCACCGCCCGGATCATCTGCTTGGTCAATTGTCCGTCATGCTCGAAGGCAGCGTCTGGCAGGCCCGGCACGCTCGACAACAGCCGCGCGCCGGGGTCCGACCGGCACAGCACGCCGATCGTGTTGAGCGCCGCTACCGGCTCGGCCGGCGGATCGGCGAGCCAGCCTGCCGCCGTTCGGGTACGACGCCGCTCCGCCCCGCCGCCCATCGCCTCGAGCACGGTCATCTCCGACGATCCGAAGCCGTGCCGGCAGAGCAGCCGAGCCAAGGTTTCCGGCGTGCCGCCATCCCAGGCCAGCAGCAACAGCCGCGCGCCTGGATGGAGATGCGGCACGACCAGCTCGGTCGGCCGGCCATGGATCGAGAGACAGACCGTCTCGGCCAGCGGCCAGGCGAGCCGGGCGGCGGCGAGGCTGAACGCCGAGGGCGCCGGAATCACGCGCAGCTCGGCCGCCGGCACGTGGCGGGCGAGGGTGGCGCCGATACCGAACCACATGGGGTCGCCGCTCGCCAGCACACAGACGCGCCGGCCGCGTTGCTCCAGCAGCACCGGGATCGTCGCGGTCAAGGGGCTCGCCCAGCTCAGCCGCTGCCGCCCGTCCGTCGGCAGCATCGCCAGATGCCGCGCGCCGCCGACCAGCAGCTCCGCCGTGTCGATCGCCGCCCGCGCCAAGGTGGACAGACCGTCGACGCCGTCCTCGCCGATGCCGACGATGGTAAGCCAGGGGGTTTCGTCAGGCATGATCACCGGCCATAACTATGTCATGCGGACACGGCTTTTGATCCTGGGCGGCACGACCGAGGCGACCGCCCTCGCGCATGCGCTCGACGGCGATCCGAGGTTGGCCGTGGTGACCTCCCTCGCCGGCCGCACGAGGTCGCCGGTATTGCCGCCGGGTGAAGCGCGGATCGGCGGGTTCGGCGGCGTCGAGGGGCTGGCGACTTATCTGGGTGAGGCCCACATCGATCTGGTGATCGACGCCACGCACCCTTTCGCCGCGACCATCAGCGGCAACGCCGCGGCGGCCTGCGCGCAGGCCGGCGTGCCGCGCGCCATGCTGGTTCGGCCCGCCTGGGAGCGGCAGGCCGGCGATGATTGGCGCATGGTCGATACCATGGAGGCCGCCGCCACGGCATTGCTGGACGGCATCCACCGGGTCTTCCTGACGATCGGCCGGCAGGAACTGGCGCCCTTCGCACGGGTGACGGAAAGCTGGTTCCTGATCCGCACCATCGATCAGCCGGAGCCGATGCCGGCGATCCATCATCACCGGCTGATCCTGGCGCGCGGGCCGTTCGCGCTGGAGAACGAGTTCGCGCTGCTGCGGGAGGAGCGGATCGATCGGATCGTCGCCAAACACAGCGGCGGTGCCGCGACCTATGCCAAGCTCGCCGCCGCCCGGCAGTTGGGCATCCCGGTGATCTTGCTGAAGCGCCCGTCGCCGCCGGACGGCACCATCCTGCCCTCGGTCGCGGCGGCGATCGGCTGGGTCGGCGATCATGCCGGCTCACCGGGATAGGAACGCGGCGTGTAGACCCACTCGCTGCCATCGGCACGGACCCAGCGCCGGGTCGTCGAGGAGCCGATCAGGACCACCGTGCGCATGTCGATCTCAGCCGGATCGGCCCGAGCAAGATCGGTCAGCCGGACGGTCTCGCCCGGACGACCGATATCCCGGCCCAGCACAACCGGCGTCGACGGCGCGCGATGGCCCAGCATGATCTGAAACGCCTCCGCCAATTGCCAAGGCCGCTGGCGCGAGATCGGGTTGTACAGCGCCAGCACCAGATCCGCCGCCGCCACCGCTTCCAGCCGGCGCGCGACGATCGCCCAGGGCTTCAGATTGTCCGACAGCGAAATCACGCAGAAATCATGACCGAGCGGTGCTCCGACCCGCGCCGCCGCGGCCTGCATCGCCGAGATGCCAGGCTCCACGCGGATCTCAACGGCATCCCAGACCGTCGATCCGCTCGCCTGAGCCGCCTCCAACGCCTCGAACGCGGCGGCGGCCATGGCGAAGATGCCGGGATCGCCGCCCGATATCAGCGCCACCGACCGTCCCTCGGCCGCCATGTCGAGCGCATGCCGGGCGCGATCCAATTCGACCCGGTTGTCCGAGGCGTGTCGCCGCTGACCGGGCAGATGATCCTGAATTTGCGCCAGATAGGGGGCATAGCCGACCAGATCGGAAGCCTCGGCGATCGCCGCTTGCGCGGCAGGGGTCAGCCAGGCGACAGCGCCGGGGCCCAGCCCGAGGATGGTCAGGGAACCGGCCGGGCGTGATACCGCGTTCACGGCGCCCCGGACCGGCGGCTGGGCACCACGACCATGGCGAAATACGGCACGGCATCGGCATCGACCTCGTCGAGCGGCAGGATGCGCTGTCGCGCCATGCTGGCCCGCTCGATATACCGGGCACGGTCGGCAAGCCCCAAGGTGACGAGCGCCGCGCGCACCTTGGCGAAGTTCCGGCCGAGCTTCATCACCGCCGCCGCGTCGGCGGCGGCCAACCGGGTCAGCAACTCCGCCTCGGACAGCGTGCCGGGGATGATCGACAGCACGTCGTTGCGATAGGTCAGCGGTGCCCCCAACGCCGCACTGCACGCCATGACCGACGCGACGCCGGGCACCACCTCGGTCTCGAACCGGCGTGACAGGCGGCCGAACAGATACATGAACGAGCCGTAGAAGAACGGATCGCCCTCGCACAGCACGGCGACGTCGCGGCCGGCCGCCAGATGCTCGGCCAGGCTATCGGCGCAATCATCGTAGAAGTGCTGGATCTGATCCTCATAGCCGAGCGGCCCGACCGGTTGCTCGACGGTCAGCGGATAGGTCAGCGGCAGTTCGACATGCGCCGCCGTCAGATGCTCGGCGGCGATGCCGCGGGCGATGCTGTGGTTGCCGTGCTTGGCAAAATACGCGACGACCGCTGAGCTGCCGATCAGCCGCGCCGCCTTCAGCGTCATCAGCTCCGGATCGCCGGGGCCGACGCCGATGCCATAGAGCCGGCCCGCCGTCATAGGGATATCGTCCTGTTCATTCGCGGGCGCTCGCCAGTGCGTTGACCGCCGCCGCCGCCATGGCGCTGCCGCCGCGACGCCCCTGGATCGTCAGAAAGGCGACGCCCCGACTGTTTGCCGCCAAGGCCGATTTGGATTCCGCCGCCCCGACGAAGCCGACCGGAAAGCCCAGGATCGCCGCCGGACGCGGCGCCCCGGCATCCAGCATGTCGAGCAGCCGGAACAGCGCGGTCGGCGCGTTGCCGATCGCGACCACCGCCCCCGCCAGATCCGGCAGCCACAGATCGAGCGCCGCCGCCGACCGGGTGGTCGCCGCGGCCTCTGCCAGGGCACGGGTTCGCGGATCGTCGAGCGTGCAGATCACCCGATTCTCCGCCGGCAGCCGCGCGCGCGTCACACCATCGGCCACCATCTTGCAGTCGCACAGGATCGGCGCGCCGGCCTCCAGCGCCGCCCGCCCCGCACCGGCGAGGTCGTTAGAGAAGGCGAGATCGCCCGCGATATCGACCATGCCGCAGGCATGGATGACCCGCACCGCGATCGGCGAGAGATCGGCCGGGAAGCGGGTCAGATCGGCCTCGGCCCGGATGATGGCGAAGGATCGCCGATAGATCTCGGCGCCATCGCGAATATAGGCGGATGCCGGCTCAGCCATGGATCGCCCCGATCCGCCGGTAATACCCCGCGAAACTCTCCGCGATAGGGCGATCAGCGGCGAAGTCCTGAGCCAGCCGAACCAGTTGGTCGACAGCCGCATCCGCCGGGAATTCGCCGACGATGTCGCCACCGATCCTCATTTCATACATTCCGTTCTCCGTGCCGATCAGCGCCGCGTCGGCCGGGCCGCGCCGGGCGCAACCCTTGGCGCAGCCGCTGATATCGAGGTGCAAAGGGTGGTCCAATAGGCCCGCGAGACGCCGGGCCAACACCGCCGCGTCGGCCAAAGTATCGGTCGCCGAGGCCGCGCAGCCACGGCGACCGACGCAAGGCACCAGCCCGGCCCAGGGATCGTCGGCGCGCGTCGCGAGGCCGTGAAGCGCCAAACCGGCCGCGACATCCGCCCCATCCGATGGGCGGATATCCGGCAGCAGGATCAGCCGCCAGGGCGACAATCGCACCACTCCGCTGCCGAAGCTTTGCGCGATATCGCCGATAGTCCGCAGCGTGACCGGCGTGAGCCGCCCGGCAGGCACGGTCGCGGCGATATAGAGGAGACCCGTCTCCGAGATCGGCCGTTGAACGTGGGAACCGGGCCTCAATGTCTTCCCTTCGTCATCCCCGCGAAAGCGGGGATGACGATTTAAGGTCTCGAGCAGTTCGTCGGCTACCGCACCCGGCCGGCGACGGACCGCATCGGTCTCGGTGATCGCCAGATATCGTTCCAACAGGCGGGCCGCCATGGCGACCGCCTCGCCCGGCCGGCACAGCAGATCGGTCGGTTGTTCACCCAGCCATAGACGCAGCACGGTATCTGATTCGGCAACCAGACCAAACGCCGCCGGCCGCATGCCGAGCGCGAACCGGCCGCCACCATCGAGCCGGAAACCCAGCTTCGCCGGCAAATGATGCAGCGCCGGCGTATCCGTCAGCAGTCGATCGAGCGCCCGCGCCAGCGGCCGCAGATCGAGGAGTTCGGTGGGATCGAGCCCGGCGGTCGGGTTGACCAGCACACCGCGCACCGCCTCGGCCGCTGGGTCGGTCTGGGCGAGGCCGGCCTCGATCAACCGATCGCGCAAGATCGCAGACCCCGCCTCGTCCAACCCGCGCAGTTGCAGATTGGCCCGGTTGGTAAGTTCCAGCGTCTCGCAGCCGATGCTCTCCGCCGCATCGGCGATGAGGTGCGCCTGGTCGGTCGTGATCTCTCCGGTCGGCAGCTGGATACGGACCAGCAGTCCGTCCCGCTCGCGCATCGGCTGATGGATCGAGGGACAGAAACCGCGCACCTCGATCACGACGCCTCCGCCACGCAGGCATCGAGCCGACCGGGGGCGGCATTCGAGCGTGGCCGCCACAAGCCGCGGCGCAGCGCCTCGCCTAGCCGGACTGCCACATCGCGCGCCGCTCCGCGATTGGCCCCGAGTAGGAACGACCAGACCGCCTCGTCACCCACATAGGCGTCGTAGACCGCCTCGAAATGCTGATCGGCGACCGCGTCGGTGGTGGCGGCATAGCCGAACAGCAGATCGACGGTCTCCGCGATCTCCATGGCGCCGCGATAACCGTGGCGCATCACGCCGGCGAGCCATTTCGGGTTGACCGCCCGGCCGCGCACGACCCGGCCGATCTCCTCGGCCAGGCTGCGCACCGCCGGATGATCGGCGCGCGAGGTATCGGCGTGGTAGACTGGCGGCAGGGTGCCGGACAGGCGTTCGACGGCGGCGGCGAGGCCACCCTGGAACTGCCAATAACCATCGCTGTCGAGCACATCCTGCTCGCGGTTGTCCTGCGCCTGCACGACCCCGTCGAGCCCCGCCAGCCGGCGTTCCAACAGCGGCTGCGCCGCCTCGCCCTCGACACCGGCGCCATAGGCGAAGCCGCTGTGATCCAGATAGCGCTGGCCGAGTTCGCCGCGATCCTGCCAGGCGGCACCGTCGAGCACACCGTCGAGACCGGTGCCGTAGCCGCCCGGCGCACTGCCGAATATCCGGAAACCAGCCTGGCGCGTCGCCGCCGCGCGCTCCATCCCGCCGGCCATCAACCGCGCCCGGTCCTCGCGCACCCGCGCCGCCAGCGGATTGATGTCGTCCGGTTCGTCGAGGGCCGCGACCGCGCGCGTCGCACTGTCGAACAGGTCGATCTGCGCCGGAAAAGCGTCGCGGAAGAAGCCGGAGATGCGCAAGGTAACGTCGATGCGCGGCCGGTCGAGCACGCTCGCCGGCAGGATTTCGAAGCCGGTGACCCGCGAGGAGGCGGCATCCCAGCTCGGCCGAACGCCGAGAAACGCCATTGCCTGGGCGATATCGTCGCCGCCGGTCCGCAGATTGGACGATCCCCAGGCATTGACCGCGAGCGCCCGCGGCCAATCGCCGTGATCCTGCAGATACCGCTCGATCACCAATCCGGCCGTGCGCCAGCCCAGCAACCAGGCCGCCGGCGTCGGCACGCTGCGCGTATCCAGCGAATAGAAGTTCCGCCCGGTCGGCAGCACATCGACCCGTCCGCGCGTCGGCGCACCTGACGGGCCGGGCGACACGAAGCGGCCGTCGAGACCGTCCAGCAGCGCCGCCATCTCGCGCCGGCCGCAGGCGCGCAGCGCCGGCCGCAAGCGGGCCTCCAGCGCCGTCAGCACGGCGGCGGTCCGGGTCCACGACGCTTCAGCGGCCACACTCCCCTCGATCAGCGCCAGGCCGAGCCGTTCCAGCCGCTCCACCGTGTCGCCATCGCTGCGCCATGGCTGCTTGTCGATCGCCGCCAGAGCCGCCGGACGCGAACCTTGCCACGCGGCACCGGTCGCCGCCGCCAACGGATCGAAACCCTCAAGCCCGAGATCCGCCGCCAGGGCGCGCGGCAGGGCGGCCTCCGCGCCCTCCCCCCGGCCACGCGGCACCCGCACCAGTGCGGCCAGCAGGGCCGTCTCCTCCGCCGCCTCGGGCGCCCTGCCATAGACATGCAGCCCATCGCGGATCTGCATCTCCTTCAAATCGCAGAGATAGGCGTCGAGCTTGACCAGGGCGTCCGGCGTCGGATCGCCGTCCCGATCGATGCCGCAATCCCGATCGATGCCGCTCGATCGCGCCAACTCGAAGATCTGCTCGCGCAGGGTCGCGAGCCGCCGCGGATCAAGGCCGCTCGCCTGGTAATATTCGTCGAGCAGGGTTTCCAGCGCGCGCAGCGGGCCATAGCTGTCGGCCCGCACCATCGGCGGCGGCAAATGGCCGAGCAGCACGGCCGCCGCCCGCCGCTTGGCCTGCGCGCCCTCGCCCGGGTCGTTGACGATGAACGGGTAGAGATGCGGCATCGGCCCCAGCACGGCCGACGGCAGACAGTCGTCGGACAATGCCACGGCCTTGCCAGGCAGCCATTCGAGGGTGCCGTGGGTGCCCAGATGGACCACCGCGTGACACTCGAAGGCGCACCGTAGCCAGGCATAGAAGGCCAGGTATTCATGGGGCGGCGGCAGGGCGGCATCATGGTAGCGCGCCTTGAGATCGGCCCCTCGATCGCGTGCCGGCTGTACCCCGACAGCGATCCCGCCGAACCGTCGAATGGTCAGCCGAAAGCCGCCGTCCATGAAAGCCTGATCGTCCTCGGGCGGTCCCCAGGCGGCGGTGACGGCCGCTGTGACGGAGGCGGGTAGGCTCGCCAGAAAATCCCGATAGGCGTCGAGCGTCAGGGTCTCGATACCGGTCGCGAGCTGCGCCGGCAGATCCGCCGGCTCATCCGCCACCGCGTAGCCGACCGTGCGCAACGCGGTCAGGATCGCTTGGAGGCTCGCCGGCGTGTCCAGCCCGACGGCGCTGCCGACCCGGCCGTTGCGACCGGCGTAGTTGGCCAGCACGATGGCGACCCGCCGATCCGCCACCGGTGTCCCGCCCAGACGGCACCAGGCGACGGCCAGGTCGGCGGCGAAATCGATGCGATCCGGCACCGGCCGATAGACGACGATGCCGGTCTCGGTCGCCGTGTCGAATTCGATTTCCGTCTTGAACGAGACCGCCCCGGCATGCAGCCTGCCGTCGAGTTCCGGCACCGCCATGTTCATCGCCAGATCGGCCGGTCCAAGCCCCCGCGCGCTGTCCCGCCAAGCCGCCTCGCTCGCCTGGGAGAACACCACCTGCAGGACGGGTCGGCCACAGCATTCGAGCGGCGAAGGGGAACGGGCCTCGCCGGTACCGGTCTCCGGCGTCGAGGCGGCGAAAGCGGTGGCGTTCAGCACCACGCCGGGTGCCGTCTCGGTCAAGAGGTCGCGGACCAGTGCCGCCGAAGCGGGGTCCTTGAGGCTGGTCACAAAGATCGGCAGCGGGTTCACGCCCCGCGCGCGCAGCGCCGCCACCAGCGCATCGACCGGCGCCAGATTGCCGGACAGCACCGACGAGCGATAGAAGGTCAGAGCCGCCACCGGCGCGTCGGGCCGCCAGTAGGTTTGGAGATCACTGAGGCTCGGCGACGGCATGTCCGGCCAGTACAAGCCGGCATGGGGCACCGGGACCGGCTCCTGCCAGGCCATCTCCCGCCCGATAAGGCTCGCCGCATAGCCAAGCAGGCTGCGCGCGTTATCGGCGCCGCCTTCGATCGCCAGACGCCACAGGCGCTCACAGCTCGCGACAGGCAGCGTCGACAGCTCCATGAGGTCGGCATCCGGCCGATCGCAGCCGGGCAAGGCGGCCAGCAGGATGCCGTGGCGCCGGCAGGCGAGCGCCACCTGCTCCATCCCATAGGACCAATAGCCGGTGCCGCCCAACAGCCGGACAATGACCAGCTTGGCGCGCGACACCACCGCGTCGACATAGAGGTCGACCGACATCGGGTGGCCGAGCCGCAGGATATTGGCCAGGCGCAGCGTCGGGTATGCGTCGCCGAAGCCGCGGCGGGCGAGCGCCAGCCGCGTCAGCTCGTTATCCGCCGTCGACAACACGACCACTTCGCCCGGCGTCTGGCCGAGATCGACGGCGTCGGCGCCATCATCGACGCTGCCCGGTATGACGGCGAGCTGATGCATCGGCCTGCTAGGCGACCAGGCTGGCGGTGATGGCGACGGCGTCGAGCCCGGCACGGCCGATCACGACCAACCGACCGCCCAGTGCTGCACCACCGCGTTCGGCGGGCGACCAGAGCCGGTCGTAATGGTGTTGCACCTGACTGCCCACACCTTGCAGCAACAGCCGCATCGGCCGGCCCGCCACCGCGAGGAAGCCCTTGACCCGCAGGATGTCGTGGGCCGCGATGGTCGAGCGCAGCCGATCGAGCAAGGCGTCGAGCTCGACCGGCCGGTCGAAGGCGACGACGAAGCTGGTGAAATCATCGTGGTCATGCTCGCCCTCAGCATCGTGATGCGAGAAGCGGCTGTCGACATCGCCCTCCGCCGCCGCATCGAGGCCGAGCAGCACCGCCGCGTCGATCCGGCCCTGCGCCGTCGGCACGATCTTGACCGCGGGATCGAGCCCGCGCGCCACGCCGTCGCGGACCGATCGCAGGGTCTCGGCATCGAGCAGGTCGGTCTTGTTCAGCACAACGATGTCGGCGCAGGCCAGTTGATCCTCGTAAAGTTCCTCGAGCGGGTTGTCGTGGTCGAGCGAGGTATCGGCCAGGCGCTGCGCCTCCAGCGCCGCTGGATCGTCGGCGAAGCGGCCGGCGGCGACGGCGGCGCCATCGATCACCGTGACCACGCCATCGACCGTGACCCGATTGCGGATCGCCGGCCAGTTGAACGCCTTGACCAGCGGCTTGGGCAAAGCCAGGCCCGAGGTCTCGATGACGATGTGGTCGGGGGGGATCGGCAGGGCCAGCAGGGCCTCGATGGTCGGGATGAAATCATCCGCCACGGTGCAGCACAGACACCCATTGGCCAACTCGATGATGTTCTCGTCCGGACAGCTCTCGATACCGCAACTGCGCAGGATGTCGCCATCGACGCCGACATCGCCGAACTCGTTGACGATCAGCGCCAGCCGCTTTCCCTTCGCGGTCGACAGCAGATGGCGGATCAACGTGGTTTTGCCTGAGCCCAGAAAACCGGTGACGATCGTCGCTGGGATCTTGCGCGCGCTGGTGGGGATCGATGAGGTCATGAACGGCTACTCCGGCAGGCGCGGTGATGACGATGGAGAGTATCTCGGCACCTATCCCTCGACGGGCAGGAGGAGAAGCGCCGGGATCCGGGCGAGGATGCCGCGACGGAAAGCTTCGGGGCGGACGCCACGGGCCAGGGTCCCATCGGGGGTCGTCAGATACAGGGCCGCACAGTCCAGCGCGTCCGCCGCGGCCGGCAGGGGATCGAGATCGCCGAACAGATAGGTCGGCTTGCCGGGTGCCGAAAACGCCATGGTGCAGGCCCGATTGCAGGCGCTCATGCAGGCGACACCGCGCAGCTCGAACTGGTCGCGGCCGGCCCAGGAGGCGAACCGTCCGCTGAGATCGTCGAACAGCCGGCTGCCGGCACGCGTGCCATCCCGCTCAGCAACGGTGCCGGAGCGGTTGCAGGTCGTGCAGACATGGATGACGTGTGGCTCCGACATTCCCCCTCCCGATGCGCCGCGATACCCGAAAGGGTCGACAGCAAAGGGGTGCGGAAACCAGGCAGACGGCTTAGGACGACGAGGCGGCCGAACGGCGGAACGCGCGTGAGCCAGGCCTCGCATCACCATGCCGATTGCTCGGTCCGTCGGGGCACCCCGCCCGGCGGAAGGCGTTTCGTGTGATGGCAGGTCTCCTGGCTTACGGGTCTGTGCCGAACGCCGCCTTCCCGGTTGCCGGATGGCTTCCCAGTGGCGTCATGGCGTTCGGCTCGCCGTTCACAGTTGCGGGGGCAGCCCCGGTATTGGCCCCCCTATCGAGGGGCCGCACCGTGTTCCCTTTTATCCGCCGTTACCGGCGGAACCATCGAAGAGGGACGCTAGAGAGGTGTGCTCCCGCGGTCAAGGCAACACATCGCAGGTCACATCAGCCGCCGAGCAATTGACCGCCATCGACGATGATCGTCTGGCCGGTTACCCAGCCGGCGCGCGGCGAGGCCAGGAACAGGACGACATCGGCCACTTCCTCCGGCTTGCCCAGCCGACCGAACGGGATGCGGCCGAGGATATTGTTGTAGAGCACCGGGTCGGTCGTCCGGCGCTGCTCCCAACTGCCGCCGGGAAACTCGATCGATCCCGGCGCCACGCAATTCACCCGCAGGCCCTTGGGAGCCAGTGCCGCCGCCTGGGACGTGGTGTAATGGACCACCGCGGCCTTGATCGCCGCATAGGGCGCGGTGCGCACCGACGGCCGATAGGCGGAGATCGATGCGATGTTGACGATCGAGCCGCCGGTGCCGCGTTCCAGATGCGGCAATGCCGCGCGTGAGGCGCGGACGGTGGCCAGCAAGTCGACGTTCACGCTGGCCTCCCACCCGGCCTCGTCGTCGGTGGCGCCGAAGCCGGACGCGTTGTTGATCAAGATATCGATGCCCCCGAGCGCCGCCGCGGCCTCGGCGATATAGCCCTCGATCGCGGCGCCGTCGGCAAGGTCGCAGCGCGCCGCATGCGCGGTCCCGCCATGCCGGGCGAGGTCCCCGCGTGCGGCTTCCAGCGCCTCGGCACCCCGTGCGCAGATCGATACCGCCGCCCCGGACGCGGCGAAGCCGAGCGCGATCGACCGGCCGATGCCACGGCTGCCGCCCGCGACCACGACGCGCCGTCCCGCGAAATCGAACATCTAGGGTGCCTCCAGCTTAAGGAAAATACGGCGCCAGATTGGCGCGGATCCGCTCCAGCGCCGGAACCCCGGCCGGCGGCAATGGGAAGGCCTGACCGGTGATGCGCTCGAAGGCACCGATATAGACGGCGGCTGCATCGAGGACCACCTCGCGCGGGATCTCGGGGATCGGATCGCTATAGGGGTCGCAGCGCGCGGTGACCCAGCTGCGCACGAAATCCTTATCGAAGCTCTCCGGCCGCTGGCCGGCGGCACGGCGCCGCTCAAAGCTTTCGAGAAACCAATACCGGCTGCTGTCCGGCGTGTGGATCTCGTCGGCCAGGATGATGTTGCCGGCCTCGTCGAAGCCGAATTCGTATTTGGTGTCGACCAGCAGCAAGCCGCGTTCTCGGGCCATCTCGCGGCCGCGCGTGAACAACGCCAGCGCCAGCTCGGAAACGGTCTGCCATTGCGCCGCCGTCAGCAAGCCGCCACCGATGATCTCGTCCGGGGTCAGCGGCGCATCGTGCCCGTCGTCGAACGCCTTGGTGGTCGGCGTGAGGATCGTGCGATCGAGCTTCTGGTTCTCGTGCATGCCGTCGGGGAACCGATGGCCGTACATCTCGCGCTGACCGGCCTTGTAGAGCGACCAGATCGAGGTTCCGGTGGTGCCCGCCAGATAGTCGCGCACGACGATCTCGACCGGCATAATGGTCAGCCGCCGGCACAGCACCACGTTCGGATCGGGGTATTCGAGGATGTGGTTGGGGGCCACGTCGCGCGTCGCCTCGAACCAGAATCGGGCGATCTGGGTCAGCACCTGGCCCTTCAGCGGGATCGCCGTCAGGATGCGGTCGAAGGCACTCAGCCGATCCGTCGCGATGATAATGCGCCGACCATCCGGCAGATCGTAATTCTCGCGGACCTTGCCCCGGTAATGACCGGGCAGTTCGGGAATCGTCGCCTCGCGCAGCACATCGTCATAATACGCCGCCACTTCCACCGTATCGACCATCACGCCCCGATCGCCGGCGCCGAACGCCCCAGGGCGAAATGCCAGGGGTATGCGCAGGGCAGCCTTGTTCGGCGCATTCTCGATGAAACCGCCGCCGAAGCAAAGACCGGGCGAGTCGTTTTTCAGATGATGCCCAGCCAATCAGCTATCGCGGATGCGGTGGCCGACAGCATGGGTGACGCAAGGCGCCCGGTCGGCGCGCGTGCTGTGCCCCATGACCTGAGCCGCGAAACGCGAACTTCCTGGTTTCATCCGCTTCGGCACGGCACTAGCATTGCTTGCCGTCACCCAGCACTGCCATAGCGGAAAGATCCCATCCATGAGCCGTCTCGTTCATCGTAGTCTGCATGCGACGCCGGATACCGTCGTTGGCGGTGACGGCATCCTGCTGCGCCTGGCGGATGGCCGATCGATCATCGATGCCTCTGGCGGGGCGGCCGTCGCTTGCATCGGCCATGGCAATCGGCGCGTCGCCGACGCGATCGCCGCGCAGGCCGGGCGCGTCGCCTATGCCCATACCGGCTTCTTCACCTCGGAGCCGGCGGAAGCGCTCGCCGATATCCTGCTGGAGGACGAGCCCGGCGGCCTCACCCATGCCTTCTTCGTCTCATCCGGATCGGAGGCGATGGAGGCCGCGATCAAGCTGGCGCGGCAATACTTCATCGAAATCGGCCAACCTAGCCGCACCCGTTTCATCGCGCGCCGGCAGGGCTATCACGGCACCACCCTCGGCGCCCTGGGCGTTGGCGGGCATGCCGCCCGGCGGGCATTCTACGAGCCGATGCTATCCGCCCAGTTCAGCCATGTGTCGCCGTGTTTCGCCTACCGATACCAGGATGCCGGAGAGAGCGACGCCGCCTATGTGCGGCGCCTCGCCGACGAGTTGGAAGCGGAATTCCAGCGGCTGGGTCCACATACCGTCGCCGCGTTCTGCGCCGAGCCGGTGGTCGGGGCCGCGACCGGCTGTGTCACGGCGCTGCCGGGATATTTCCCGGCGATGCGCGCGGTGTGCGACCGGCATGGCGCCTTGCTGATCCTGGATGAGGTCATGTGCGGCATGGGCCGGACCGGCACCCTGCATGCTTGGGAGCAGGAGGGAATCGTCCCCGACATCCAGGCGGTCGCCAAGGGGTTGGGCGGGGGCTATCAGCCGATCGGCGGCATCCTGATCGGCGGCCGCGTGATCTCGGCGCTCCGCGCCGGCTCTGGCGGCTTCATGCATGGCCAGACCTATCAGGCGCATCCCGTTGCCTGCGCCGCCGCCTTGGAAGTCCAGCGCATCCTGCGGGAGGAGGCGTTGGTCGAGAATGTCGCGGCCATGGGCACGCATCTGGAGGCGCTGCTGACCGAGCGGTTCGGCAATCACCGCCATGTCGGCGACGTGCGCGGCCGTGGGTTGTTTCGTGCCCTGGAATTCGTCGTCGATCGAGCGTCCAAGGAGCCGTTCGATCCGGCCCTCAAGATCAACGAGCGGGTCAAGAACGCCGCCCTGGATCGCGGTCTGGCGGTCTATCCCTCCATCGGCACCGCCGATGGCACGCGCGGCGACCATGTGATCGTGGCCCCGCCGTATATCGTCGACAAGGCGCAGCTCGCGGATATCGTCGACCGGCTGGGCGAGGCGGTCGACGCAGCGCTGGCCGGAGTCTGAGCGATTATGGTGAGTGCCCCCGACCGGCGGACAATCCTGGTAACCGGGGCCGGCAGCGGCATCGGGGCGGCCGTGTGCCGCCGGCTGGCCGGTCCCGACATCGCCCTGCTGATCCATACCGGCAGCCGGCGCGACCGCGCGGAGGCGGTCGCCGAGGCATGCCGCCAACGAGGTGCGTTATGTGAAGTGGCGCTGGGCGACCTCGCCGAACCCACGACCGCGCGGCATTTGGTGGCCGAGGCGGAGCGGCATTTCGGCCGGCTGGATGGCGTCGTCGCCAATGCCGGCTTCGCCGATCGCCGGCCGATCGGCGTCTTGGACGAGGCCGGCTTCGATCGATCGACGTCGGTGATCCTGCGCGGCTTGTTCGGCCTCGCCACCGCGGCACGGTCCTTGCTGATCCAGTCGGAGGCCGGGCGCATCGTCGCGGTCAGCTCGTTCGTGGCGCATGTGTTTCGTTTGGACGGCGACGTCTTTCCGGCCTCGGCCGCGGCGAAGGCCGGGCTCGAAGGGTTGGCGAGATCGCTGGCGGCGCAGCTGGCGCCGGATGGCGTCACCGTGAATTGCGTGGCCCCCGGCTATGTCGCGAAGGATGCCGACAGCCACGCGGCGTTGGACGAGGCGGGGTGGCGCCGGGCGGTCGGGCTCATCCCCCTGGGCAGACTCGGCCAACCGGACGATGTCGCGGCGCTCATCGCGTTTCTGCTGCGTCCGGAGGGCGGCTATATCACCGGCCAGGTCATCCATGTGGATGGCGGGCTGACGCTTTAAGAAACCACTTGCGGGAGACCGAGTACATGCTGTCACGACGTGAGATTGCCAAGGGCGCCATGATAGCGGCCGCCCTGGCGCCCCCCCTGGTGGCCAGCCAGGCCCTGATCGCGACCCCGGCATCGGCGCAGAATCAGCCGACCGAGTCGACGATGGATCGGGTCTCGCGCACCAAGGTCCTGCGCATCGCCGCCCTGCCCGGCGAATCGCCGTATTTCAACAAAGACATCACCACCGGTGTCTGGACCGGCATGGCGGTCGAGATGGCGAAGGACATCGCGGCGAATTTGGACGCCACGCTGGAATACACCGAATCGACCTATGGCAATTCGGTGCTGGACCTGCAGTCCGGCAAGATCGACTTGGCCTTCGCGCTCAATCCGACGCCGAAGCGCGCGCTGGTCATCGGCTTCACCCATCCCGTGTTCCTGCATGGCTTCGGCATGGTCGGCAGCAAAGGCTTCACCGCGAAGACCTGGTCGGACCTCAACAAGCCGGAGGTGCGCGTCGCCGTCGATATCGGCTCGGCGCATGAGATCGCGGCCCGGCGCTTCGCGCCGAAGGCGACCATCACCGGCTACAAGATGCGCGACGACTGCATTCTGGCGCTGCAATCCGGCAAGGTGGACTGCGTCATCCTGGCGGCTATCCTGGGGCTGACCGCCGTCAAGAAGAACCCGAACCTCGGCGCCTACGTCATCCTGTCCAACCCACTGGTTCAACTACCGAGCGGGATGGGCGTACGGCAGGAGCCGGATAAGCGGTGGCGGGACTTCCTGGACAATTGGGTGGATTACAACCGAGGGATCGGCCAGATCCGGGAATGGATGATCGGCGGCCTGGCGCTGAATGGCGTGATGCCCGAGGACGTCCCAGCCGAAGTGCAGTTCTAGGGCACAGCACAGTTCTGGGGCAGCACAGTTCTAGCGTAACGGGCGGGACCGCATCTTGGGTTATCAATGGGACTTCTCGTTCCTATGGGGCTATCGGTGGCTGATCCTCACGGGGCTCGGCTACACGATCGCCTATACCATCGGCACGATCCTCTTCGGCCTGATCATCGGCTTGGCGACAGGGCTGCTGCGCCTGTCGCGCAGCTGGTGGGTGAACGCTCCGGTGATCGCCTATATCGAGGCGTTCCGCTGCACGCCGCTGCTGGTCCAGATCGTCTGGTTCTATTACGCGCTGCCGGTGGTGATCGGTGTGGACATCCCCGCCCATGTCGCGGCCGGCCTGGTGCTGTCGCTCTATACCGGGGCGTTCTATGCGGAGATCATCCGTGGAGGCGTCAATTCAATCGATCGGGGTCAATGGGACGCGGCGCGCGCGATCGGCATGCGGCGCGGCCAGGTTATGCGTAACGTCATCCTGCCGCAGGCCTTCAAGCGGATGATCCCGCCCTTCATGAACCAGTCGATCATCCAGCTAAAGAACACCTCGCTGGTCTCGACCATCGCGGTGGCCGACCTGCTCTACCAGGGCTCGATCATCACCGCAGCGACATACCGCCCATTGGAGGTCTACACCATGGTGGCGATCATCTATTTCCTGGTGCTGTTCCCCATGACGCTCGCGGCCCAGGCGGTCGAACGCGGCTTGGCCAGGGCCGATTGATGACCCACCCCCGCGCAATGGATGCCGTCCCCCCCGGCTCGATGCCAACGGACGCCATGCCGGCCGAGGCGATGCCGACCGACGCGATGATCGAGATCACCGATCTGCAGAAGTCGTTCGGGCCCCATCACGTGCTGAAAGGCATCTCGATGACGGTGCCGCGCCGCTCGGTGACGGCGATTATCGGTCCTAGCGGATCGGGCAAATCGACCCTGCTGCGCTGCATCAACTTGCTGGAGGAACCGAGCCACGGCCGGGTCCGGGTCGGCCGGCAATCGATCGAATTCGGCGGCAAGCGCAGCCGTCTGCCGAGCGATCGCGAGCTGGCGGCATTCCGCACCCGGACCGGGATGGTGTTCCAGCACTTCAACCTGTTCCCGCACATGACGGTGCTGGGCAACGTCACCGCCGGGCCGGTGATCGTGAAGCGCATGCGGCGGGCGGAGGCCAACGAGATCGCGATGGCGCTGCTGTCCAAGGTCGGGCTGGCCGAAAAGGCTCAGGCCTATCCGCAGCATTTGTCGGGTGGCCAGCGGCAGCGCGTCGCGATCGCCCGGGCGCTGGCCATGGCGCCTGAGGTCGTGCTGTTCGACGAAGTGACCTCCGCCCTCGACCCGGAATTGGTCGGCGAGGTGCTCGATGTCGTGAAGCAACTCGCCGAAGAGGGCATGACCATGGTTCTGGTGACCCATGAAATCGCCTTCGCCCATGAGGTCGCCAGCAATGTGGTGTTCATGAGCGACGGTATCATCGTCGAGAGCGGCCCGCCCGCGGAAGTCCTGGAGCACCCGCAAAACCCGCGCACCCAGGCATTCCTCGGCCGCTTCCACAGCTTCATCGGCAGCTACGGCACGCCTGGTTAGAACCGATCAGGCCGGAATGGCGCGATGTCGATCGACGGCGGCCGGCCGGCGACCAGATCGGCGATGACCCGGCCGGTCATCGAGCCGCCTGCGAGCCCGACATGGCCATGGCCGAAGGCATAGAAGGCGTTGGGAAAGCGCGTCGACGGGCCGATCACCGGCAGCGAATCCGGCATGCTGGGGCGGAAGCCCATCCACAGCGACATCTGATCGTCGGACACCTCGCCCAGGCCGGGATACATCCGTCGCCCCTGCGCCAGGAGACTGCGCGCCCGGCGCCAATCCGGCGGTGCCGACAAGCCACCGAACTCGACGGTACCGGCGAAGCGCAGCCCACCCTCCATCGGTGTCGCCACGAACTTGTCCTCGAACGACAGGGTCGGGATGCGCGGCATCACCGCCGGCATCCGCAGCATGACGTGATAGCCCCGTTCGGTGTCGAGCGGCACCCGGTCGCCCAGGCGCCGGGCCAGTGTCTTGGACCAGGCGCCGGCGGCAAGCACGATGCGATCGGCGCGATGCACTCCCGCCTCGGTCCTGACACCGACCAGCCGCCCATCCTCGATCACGACATCGGTGACCCGCTCGCGCAGCACCCGGCCGCCCTGCCGCGTCAACGCCTCCGCCAGGCTGCGGACGAGACGCAGCGGGTCGCCGCAATGACCGTTCTCGCCGATCAGCCGGCCGCGCACATAATCGGGCGACAGCGCCGGCTCCAACTGTCGCAGTTCGTCGGCCGAGAGTTCGTCGATGACGATGCCGTTATCCCGGCGCAGCCGCATCGCTGTTTCGTCCTTGGCAAAGCTCGCATCGCTGCGATAGGCGAAGAGATGGCCGACCCGATGGATGAGGTCGCTGGCGCCCGCATCCTTGACCAGCGGCAGATAGCTTTCGATGGACGGCGCCAACAGGCTGCGCAGCGCGCGCGCCTGGGCCGCTACCCGTTCGGGCTGGCCCGCGCGCACGAACCGGGCGAGCCAGGGCAGGATCTGCAGAACATAGCCCGGACGGATTGACAGCGGCCCCATCGGATCGAGCAGCCAGCGCGGCACTTGCGACAGCATGCCCGGCATCGACATCGGCACCACCGAGGCGCCGTTGAGGCACCCGGCATTGCCGAGGGAGGCCCCCTCGCCCGGCGCACCGGGATCGATCACCACCACTGCCTGGCCATCGCGCCGCAGATAGCTCGCCGCCGCCATGCCGACGATCCCGGCACCGATCACGATGACCGAAGCCCCTTGCCTTGCCGCCACAGCATTGTCCATCCAGCATTTCCCCTCGTCGCGAAACAGGTTTACACACGATCTTAAGGTGGCGACAGATGAACCGAGCCATCGGTTTCGCAGCGCGTCTCCGATCGTTCATCAGCCAACCGACCCACAGATACCGTGCAACCGATGGCCTGCCGCCGCCGTTCTATCGACGTGCGATGACCCCGTGCAACCGCCGCGCCGACGGAAAACTATGTATAGCGGCAACATTGAGAGTCGCCGATGAGCCGGGTACCTTTGCTTACACGGTCCGCCCTGGTGATTGGCCTCGTGCCCTGCGTGTTCCTGCTGGGGCTGGCGATCTATCTGGTCTATGGCGAGGACCCCATCCTCCAACATGGGCAAGCGCTGGTTACGGGCGACTACGAGACCGTGACCGCGGCGCGCGCCGTATTGGCAACGATGCAGGATGCGGAAGCCGACCAGCGCGGCTTCGTCATCACCGGCGACACGCGTTATCTCAACCAGTTCTCCGCCGCCGAGAAACAAGTGCCGGAGCAGCTGGCGCGGCTGCGGCAGCGCATCAGCCTGCCGAAAGAGCGCGCGGCGCTGGATGACCTCGACCAGGCGTTGAGGACGGAATTCGATCAGATGCGCCTGATCATGGACTCCCGCCGAACGTCGGGCTTCGCCGCGGCGGCGGCGCTGTTCGACCACCCCGGCGAGACGGTGATGGCGCGGATCCAGGCTTCGACCGGTCAGCTCGTCGCCAAGGCGGGCGAACGGGTCAAGGCCGGCCTCGGCGCGCTCGCAGCGGCCGAGCGACGCGCACGCATTCCGACGTTACTCGGTAGCGTGTTGTCGATCGTGGCGATCGCTACCGCGGCCTTGCTAACCATGTTCGCGATTCGGCGCAGCGAGCGGGCGGAAGCCAGCCGTGCGCGCCAAGCGGCCCTGCTGCAAGCGACGCTCGACAGCGTGCGCGAGGGCGTCGGCGCCTTCGACGCGAGCGGCGAATTGGTGGCTGTCAACCAGCGCTTCCTGACGATCGGCAGCTTTCCCGAAGCGATCGGCACCCTGAAGACGCCGCTCGCCTCGATCACCACCGTGGAGGGCACGCCGCATGCGGTATTCGCCGATCTGCCGGCGATCGAGGCGGATAGCCGGCGTGCCGGCGGCCCGGTGCTGGTCGAGCGCCGCAGCACCGACGGAAGGATCATCGAGATCTACGTGAACCCGACGCCCGGAGGCGGGTTCGTCACCACGTCGATCGACGTGTCGCAGCAGCGACAGGCGGAAACCATAGCCCGGCAGTCGGCAAAGATGGACACGCTGGGGCAACTCACCGGCGGCATCGCCCATGACTTCAACAATCTCCTGACCGTCGTCATGGGCAACCTGTCGATGTTGGAAAGCCGGAGTGATCTGGACGCGGCGGCACGGGCGCGGATCGCCGCGGCGCTCGCCGGCGCGGAACGCGGCGCCAAACTGATTAGCCAGTTGCTGGCCTTCGCCCGGCGCCAGCCGCTCGAGCCCCGCAGCATCGATCTCGGCGAGTTGTTGACCGAGATCGACGAGATATTGGGCCGTACCCTGGGTGGAACCATCGAGCTGAAGACGATCAGGGCGGACGGGCTGTGGCAAACGCTGGTCGATCCGAATCAGATCGCGAATGCGATCCTCAATATGGCGCTGAATGCCCGTGACGCCATGCCGGATGGTGGCAAATTGACCGTCGACGTGAGCAATGCCACGCTCGACGACGCCTATGTCGAGCGCAATGCCGACGTCAAGGCCGGCCCCTACGTCCTTTTGACGGTGACCGATACCGGTACCGGCATCCCGGCCGATATCCTCGATCACGTCTTCGAACCCTTCTTCACCACCAAGCGCGACGGAGAGGGCAGCGGCCTGGGGCTCAGCCAGGTGTTCGGCTTCGTCAAGCAATCCAATGGCCACATCAAGATCGTCAGCACGCCCGGTCACGGGACAGCCGTGAAGCTCTATCTGCCGCGTGCCGAAATCCCACCCGCGCAACCGGCCTGATCTCAGCTACGCGTCACTGGCGCTCGGTTCGGCATTGGCCGCATCCATCCATGTACCCACACGCCATCACCAGCATCCTCAGCTCCTCGTCAAGCGGGCGGGTCATCAAGCGCAACGCCGTCTTCCTGCCGGACTCGCCCAGCGGCGCGGTTCTCGCCCCGCCCTCTACGCGCTGGCCGCCAATCTGTTGGTGGCCGCGATCCTGATGCTGGTATTCGACGCGATCGGCGTACGGAGGACGCGGTCGCGCGCCGAGCGGCTTAGCGAACGGCCTTTCAGGCGGGCAAATTCAGCATGACGTCGATCGCCTTCACCGCCGCCGTCGCATAGGGCTTCAACCGCGACGGGATCTGACTCGGCAGGATGTCGGGGCCGAGGATGCCGATCCCGACCGGCTTCATGAATTCGAGTTGCAATTGGACGATCGCGTCGCTGACCGTCTGACCCATGACGTGGCCATGGGCGGTTTCGCCCCGTTCTATAATGCCCAGCACGGCGACGCCGTCGATGTCGGCGCGGCGCAGCAACTTCTTCAGGGCCAGCGGCTTTTCATAGGAGCCGGGGACCCAAACCTCGGCCAGGATTTGCATGCCATGCGCCACGGCGGTCTCGCGCGCCGCGGCCACCATGATCTCCCCGGCTTCACGATGGAACGACCCGATAATCAGGGCGATGCGCTTGTCCGTCATGGTGCAGTCTTTCGCTGGGTAAAGGGATGCCGGCCGGTTCGACGGTTTGTCGGAAAGCGTCCCGTATCCCATTTTCCCTCGGCGATTCGCAAGCCCGCTGAAACAGTCCGCTGAAACGGTTGGGGGATCGGGCACGGTTGATGACACGCCCTCTTGATCCCGGGCCGCTGATTACCTACCTGATCTAGTATCCGGTGGCGATGGTCGTCATCGGGGTGGGTGCCGAGAATGGGCCCGCATCGTCTGCTCGCTCTGCTGAGGAGGAGGCTTTACCGGTATGAATCGTCTATCGCTCTTCAACTCCCCGCTGTTGCTCGGCTTCGATCATTTCGAACGGGCGCTCGACCGGGTGTCGAAAACCTCGGCGGACGGGTATCCGCCCTACAATATCGAACAGATGGGCGACGATCGTCTGCGCATCACCCTCGCGGTAGCGGGCTTTCGTATGGATGATCTGACGGTGCAGATCGAGGATAACCAGCTGGTCATCCGCGGCAAGCAAACCGACGATCAGGATCGCATCTACCTCCACCGCGGCATCGCGGCACGGCAGTTTCACCGTTCCTTCGTGCTTGCCGAGGGTATCGAGGTCACGGGTGCGTCCCTGGATAACGGATTGCTGCATGTGGATTTGGTCCGACCGCTGGTCCAACCGAAGATTCGCAAGGTCGAGATCAAATCGAACGGCGCCAAGCCAAACGGCACGGGCCGGCGTGAACCCCAATCCATCGATATCGCGCCGGACCGATCTGTCGAGACGGCATCGGCTTAACGGCGGGGTTTGTAGGCGGGCTTGAAGCCGCCCCTCGAGCATTTCGCAGGCTGAGATCCGCCAGGCCCCTCGATTTTGCAGGGATGGCGCCCACCAGCCAGTTATGGAAAGATACGGTTATGAACCAGGTAGAAGAGCTACGGCACATTTCGCCCAAGGACTTCGCGGCCCTCGGCATGCAGGACTTGGCGTTCATCAAACCGATCGTCGTCAATGACGAGGTGGGATACGCGATCCACGCGGCGGACGGAACCCAGATGGCCGTCATCGCGGACCGCGATGTCGCCTTCGCGGCGGTCCGTCAGCACGATCTGCAGCCGGTCAGCGTCCACTAAACGCCGCGTTCCATGAAGGTTGGGCGGCGCTGGTCTCCGGGTATCAGCGCTCGCCGGCACCCGGCCGCGAGACCGGCGTTTCGGCATTGGTCATGTCCACCCAATCGCCCCAACGCGCCTTGCGAGCGAGACGATAACCGGCGCCGGCACGGCGACTGACGATGTGGCGCGAGGCCGTTTCATCCGTGCACAGGCTCAATTCGACATGGCCGGATGCGAGCCGGGGCGATCGCAATACCCGCCCCACGGCCACGCCAGCTGGCACCGCCTCAGCCGGAGAGCGAGCCGCCTGCAACGGCCGCGGCCGTACCAACGCCACATAGGCGTATTTCTCATCTTCATAACCCAACACGGCCGATTTCGCGCGCCGATGCAGTTGCGTGCGCTGAACCCGCGTCGCGAAGTGACACCAATCCGGCGCCTCCAGCGGACAGTCGCGGTCATGCGGGCAGGGTGCGATCACATGGCCACCAAGCCCGATCAGCCTGGATCGCGCGGCGAGGATCCTGGCGAAACCCTGTGGTGTCCCTGGCTCAACCAGCACCAGCATCCCGGAGCAGGCCGCCCAGAGCTGCGCCAGCAATTCGATCTGTGCCGGGCCCGTCAATTCACCCAAAAGATAGGCGGCCGTCACCAACTCATGCGAGCCGAGATCGCTCAACGGCAGGCTCAGATCGGCCCGTCGCCAAGTCGCCTCGCGCAGCCCCGGCGAAGCCGCGTGACCGGCAAGAAACCGGCCGCTTTCCTGGAACACCGCGCTGTCGTCGAGCAACAGGATATGGCCCGGCACCTGCCATGCGGGCGCCTCCGGCCAGATGTGGGCGGCCGCCCACATCGCCGTCCCTGGTCCGGAACCGGCATCTAGGTGGCTGGCAGGCATGAAGCCCGGCCGGGCGACGGCGACCGCGTCGAGCGCCGCCGCGACCGCGGCGAAAGTGGCGGGCATGCGCGCCGACACATAGGCCGCGACATCCTTGGCATCGGCGACCGCGCCGCCGGCCTTGCCCGATCGGTAGCGCGCCGAAAGCCCGGCCACGACCTTGGGCAGGTCCATGGGTGCCGCCCGCTGGACCAGCACATCGATCGCCCGGCTCAGCCGGTCCGGCAGGTCGACCATCCTCTTCCCTTACGGCCGCTATTTACCGGGGCCGCTCAGGCGGCGTCGCTCGCCCGCTGTTCGGCCAGAATGGCGTAGAGCGCGTCGGGATTGTCGGCGCCGCGCAGCTTCGCGCAGATCGACCGATCGCGGAGCAACCTCGACACGCAGGCCAGCGCCTTCAAATGCTCGGCGCCTGCTCCTTGCGGTGCCAGCAGCAGGAAAACGAGGTCGACCGGCTGATTGTCGATCGCCTCGAAATCCACCGGCTTTTCCAGATGGGCGAACAGCCCGGTCATCTTCGTCACACCCGGCAATTTACCGTGTGGGATGGCGATGCCGGCGCCTACCCCGGTCGTTCCCAGCCGCTCCCGCTCGGCCAGCACCTCATAGATCGCCCGTTCCGGCACTGCGACGATGAGGGCCGCACGCTTGGCCAACTCCTGCAGTGCCTGCTTCTTCGTCGCAGCCGGAAGCCTGGCGACGATGCTGTGCGGGGTGATCAGGTCGGTAACTTGCATCAAGCTGACATCCTGAATGGGTCCTTGGAGCGTGTTCCGATCAGGTGGAACCCACCTGACCGGAGAATGCTCTAGGCGGTACCCTGGTGGCTGGGATCGATCCAGCCGATATGACCGTCCGCGCGGCGATACACGACGTTGAAGCCGCCATGTGCCGAATTGCGAAACATCAACGTCGGCTGGTCGGCCAGATCCATCCGCATGACCGCCTCGCAAACCGTCAGGAGGGGAATGTCGGTGGCCATCTCGGCGATGACAATGGGCTGGTCGCCCTCGCCATGCTCCTGACCGTCGACACCGTTCAGCATCGTGTCGGCCTGTGATTCGCCCTCCACATCCGCTTCGGGGGCCAGGATATAGGCGCGCCCGGCCAATTGCTCCTCCGGTCGCGGATCACGGCCATTGGTATGGTGATCACGCAGCCGACGCTTATAGCGGCGCATCCGCTTGGCGATATGTTCGGCGGCACCGTCGAACGCCGCGTAGGCGTCGTGGCCCTTCTCGCTGCCCTGCAACAGAATGCCCCGACCGACACGCACCGAGATATCGGCGCAGACCCGATGCGCCTCGCGCGAGATCACGGCATGCGCCTCGATCCCCGTGCCGAAATACTTCTCGACCAGAACGGTGAGTGACGTCTCGATATGCTCCTTCAAAGCTTGTCCGACATCAATTTGCTTACCAGTGACGAGGAACTGCATGGTCATGGGTTTTTCCCTTTTTCCATCGCGTACGTCCCCTCGGCATCGCGGCGGCCGAGGGCCTCCTAGATTCGTAGGGACTTATCCCGCCGGCGCAAGACCGATGATGGAATACGCATCGCCTCACGGTATTTCGCCACGGTCCGCCGGGCTATGTCGATACCGCCCTGATGCAGAATTTCGACGATCTTATCATCGGACAGCACGTCGGTCGGCTGCTCCGCATCGATCAAGCCCTTGATCCGGAACCGAACCGCCTCGGCGGAATGAGAATCACCGCCATTCGCCGCCGGGATCGACGAGGTGAAGAAATATTTCAGCTCGAAGATGCCCCGCGGCGTCGTCATGTACTTGTTCGTGGTGACACGGCTGACCGTGCTTTCATGCATGCCGATCGCCTCGGCGATGTCGCGCAGGATGAGTGGGCGCAACGAGGTCACGCCACGGGCGAAAAAGCCCTCCTGCTGCCGCACGATCTCGGTCGCCACGCGCAGGATGGTATTGGCCCGCTGATGGAGCGATTTCACCAGCCAATTGGCGGATTGAAACCGTTCCGTCAGATATTCTTTGTGCGTCTTGTCGGTGACCGCGCGGCTGACCTTGGAATAATAGCGGGTGTTGACCAGGACGCGCGGCAAGGTATCGGCATTGAGCTCGACCGCCCAACCGGTGAGCGGCGAGCCGCGTAGCAGGATGTCTGGCACGATCGGCTGCGCCACCGCCCCATCGAAGGCCAGACCCGGCTTGGGGTTGAGCGCCCTGATCTCGGCCACCATGCCGGAGAAATCCTCGGCATCGACGCCGCAAAGCCGCATCAGCGCGGCGGACTCTCGGTTGGCGAGCATCGGCAGATTTTCCACCAGGCGGCGCATGGCCGGGTCCAGGCGATCGCGCTCCGCCAGCTGAATGGCCAGACATTCGCTGAGCGAGCGGGCAAAGATGCCAGGCGGATCGAACCGCTGCAGCCGCAGCAAGGTCGCCTCGATCCGGTCGATCGGACAGCCCAGCAAGGCCGCGGCCTCGTCAAGATCGGCCAGCAGATAGCCCGACGGCTCCAGCAGATCGATGAGATACCGGCCGATCATCCGCTCGATCGGGTCGGCGATATCCACCATCAATTGCTGCATCAGGTGTTCGCGCAGCGTGATTTCCTGGCCGAGCGTCTGTTCCAGCCCCGGCAGATCGTCGCCGTAATTCGTGCTGCTGTTGCGAGTCTGCCAGTTTTCCGCATCGCCGGTGCGATCGTGATCGCCCGATCCGTCAGCGCCCTCGCTGGCATTCCAGGTATCCGCGGCCTCGCCGTCGAAGGCGGGTTCGCTTTCGGCTGCGATAGCCGGCGTGTCGAAGGGGCTCGGCGTCTCGAAAGGATCGATCTTGTCCACCGGCGCGGCCGTCCCATCGGACAGTGGGACGTGGTCGTCGGTACCGTTCGCCTGTGGACCGCTGGCGTCGCTGCCGCTGCCGATCGCGGGATCCGTCTCGGACTCGTCGCGCTCGAGCAACGGGTTCTGCTCGAGTTCTTGCTCGACGAATTCGCCAAGCTCCTGGTTGGACAGCTGCAGCAGCTTGATCGCCTGCTGCAGCTGCGGCGTCATTACCAGAGCTTGGCTTTGCCTGAGATCAAGCCGTTGGCTGAGAGCCATGATGCGCTAGTGCTTAGAGGCTGAATCTTTCGCCAAGGTAAACGCGCCGAACGTTCACGTCAGCGACGATTTCCCCTGGCTCGCCCTCCATTAGCACCCGACCGTCATGCAGGATATAGGCTCGATCGACAATGTCGAGCGTGTCACGCACGTTATGGTCTGTGATCAGCACCCCGATGCCGCGGTTTTTGAGGTGCTTGACCAACTCGCGGATATCGTTCACCGCAATGGGATCGATACCGGCGAGCGGCTCGTCGAGCAGAATGAAATGCGGCTGGGTCGCCAGCGCGCGGGCGATTTCCACGCGCCGTCGCTCACCGCCGGACAGTGCCAGCGCCGGAGTGCGTCGCAGGTGGCTGATGGAGAATTCGGCGAGCAACGCATCCAGCATCGCCTCGCGCGCATCGATAACCGGCTCGACCACTTCCAGCACGGCGCGGATATTGCCTTCGACCGAGAGGCCGCGAAAGATCGAAGCCTCCTGCGGCAGATAACCGATGCCGAGCCGCGCGCGCCGGTACATCGGCAGGCCGGTGATGTCATGGCCATCGAGCGAGATGCTGCCGACATCGGCGGAGATCAAGCCGGTGATGATGTAGAAACAGGTCGTCTTACCGGCACCGTTCGGACCGAGCAAGCCAACCGCCTCGCCGCGCTTCACGTTGATCGAAACGTCGCGCAGCACCGGCCGCTTCTGAAACTGCTTCCCGAGATTGGTCGCGACCAACCCAAGATTCGAGGAGACGAGACGCGGTCGCGTCTCCGACAGGTCCGTCGATATCTCGGCGGCGATCGACCGGGCGGGCTTCATCAGGGATTTTAGAAACGTCATGGCGGGCAATCTAACGCGGATTCGTCGGCGGCGTCTGGCCTTTTTGAGGCGTACCAGCCGCTTGGCCCTTTTGCTGAGGAACGAAATAGCCTTGGACCCGCTGTGGCGCTTGTGCGACCGCCTCGCCTGGCGGTCCCGGCAGCAGCCGGCTGACGTTCTGGTTCAGATCCATAACCCCGTATTCACCGCGCAGAATACCTCGTTCATTGGTCAGCTTGACATTGCCGGCCAAGGTCGCCAGGCCGCTATCGACATTATATACGCCCGTATCGCCGGTGCCGACGCTGGTCTGGTTCGAGATGAGGACGTGGCCTTTGCCATCGACCCGACTGATATGCGACCCCTGGCCCGGCGGTTGGACCACTTGGGCGGTCAGCACATCGCCCTTGAGCCGCCGGTCCAGGCGAATCGCCACGGCATCGCCCCGCGCGACGGCGACCTGCTGGCCATCATACCATTCCAGACTGTCCCGCGCGGTGACCACATCCTGCGGCGTCGTGAGTTTGAGGCCATTGCCGGTAACCACGACCAACGCCTGATCGAGATCGTAGACCGCCCTGTCGCCGACGATGGTCTGCGTGGCGGTTTCGATCGTGACCTTGCCTTCGGCGACCACACGCCAGATCTCCGTCGACCCGCTGGAGGAATCGTCCGATTTGTTGCTCCCCGAGGCCGAGGATTTGGGTGGTTGGGCCGCAGCGGCGGGAGGTGCCGTGGCGTTCCCAGTGACCGGCGGCGCGGATGGTGGCGCGCCCGGTTGCGCATCCGGAGCAGCGGGGGGTTTGGCGATGTCCCGGTAATAGGCGTAGATCGTGTCGGAGTGGAGGGTCACGCCGCCGCGCGTGGCGACCGCGTTGCCGCGGGCGATATAGACCTTGTTGGCCTGCTGCATCTCCAAACCGTCTTCCGCGTCAACCGTGAGCGGACCGCTGCTGCGGGTGCCGGCGAGGGAATTATCGCCCCCCTTGGCCGGCTGATTCTGAGTCGGTTGATTCTGGGTCGACGGGCCTGGGGTCGTCTGGCCTGGAGTCGCTGGCGGTGCCGATGTCTTGGACGATGATTTCTGCGTCGATTGCGCCAAGACCGCGTCAGGCAGCGTCAGAGCGACAAACAGTGCCAGGACCAGCCGCGCCAGCAGCATCGAACGATTGCCCATCATGGCGTGGTCGCCCCAGTGGCCGCCGGGCCGGCCGCATTCAATTGCAGATGCTGTGGCGCCGGCTTGGAAGCAGCCGGTTGCTGGGCTGGTTGCTGGGCGGAATTCGTCGGGCCGCTTTTCGCCACGGTCGGCTTCGACGGCGACGGGGCGGTTGGCTTTGACGGCTGAGCCGAGGTGGGCTTTGCCTGTGTCGCGGCGGGCTTTGAGGCTTGCGCCGAGGCGGGTTTAGCCGGCGGCTGACTGCTCTGAGGCTTGGGTTTGGGCGGCTTCGCCGGCGGCGCGGCACCGAGGGCCGGCGGGCCCGCCGCATCATCGGCGGTCTTGGCGCTGATCAGCACCAGATGCGATTTGCCCGTGAAATAGACGACATCGCCGTTGCGCAGCACACGGAATCCCTGGCCTGAAATGGTTCCGCCCGGCCCCTGTCCCGAAACCGGGTCCGACCCCTGGGCATCCCCCGAATTGAGATCGACTCGGGCGCTTTCGGTTTTGAACTCATAGCCTTTGTCGTGGAACAGCGTCACGTCCTGGGATAGGTCGAGCAGATGCGCTTGCGGTTGGTAGATACCGGTCCTGCCGGTCATCGCCAGCCAAGCTCCCTCCTTGGTGCGCATATCCGCCTTCGGTCCCTCCAAGGCCACCAGATTGCCGTCCGGCGCCTGACGGGCGACGTCGGCTGTCACGGTGAACGGACGCTTCTCCCGGTCGAGGCCGCTGTAGCTCGCGTTGATCATGCGCAAATCATGGGCGTCCCGCAGATCGATCTTGGCGAAACCGATGCGCAGATGATCGAGGCTGCTTGCAATATAAGGCCAGCACGCCAGCACCAGGACGAGGCCGCCGGCGATGATCGGCAGCACGCGCTTCGCCCGGACGACAAAGCGGCTGTATTGCCGAGTCTGCAGCTGCTTTGTATCGGTCTGCCGCCGCCGGTCGCCGACGCGCAAGCCGACCGGCACCGGCGAACCTGTTCTGGCACTGGCGGCGGACTGGTTGGGAGTGCGATCGGTCATGCTCACGCCACGCCGGCTTTCAGGCAGTCATGCATGCGGATGATGCCGACCGGATGAAATTCGTCATCGACGACGAACAGCGTCGTCGTCGGCTTTTCGTTCATCAGGCGCAGCGCCTCGGCGGCCAGCCGAGTCGGCACGATGGTGCGCGGCGCATAGCTCATGACACTGCCCGCGGTACGCCGCAGCAAATCGTCGGACATGTGCCGCCTGAGATCGCCGTCGGTGACGACGCCGACCAGCCGATGCTGGTCATCGGTCACCCCGACCACGCCGAAATTCTTACCGCTCATGACCAGGATGGTATCCGCCATGCTGTGCGCCGGGGTCACCAGCGGCACGGCGTCGCCCTCATGCATCAGGTCCTTGACCAGCAGCAGGCGTCTGCCCAGCGCTCCGCCCGGGTGCAGCGCCCGGTAATCGGTCGTGCTGAACCCGGTGCGGTCGAGCAATGCCACGGCAAGCGCGTCGCCCAGCGCCAGCATCACCGTCGTCGAGGTCGTCGGCGCCAGCCCCAGCGGGCATGCCTCGGGCGTATCGGGCAGAACCAAGGCGACATCGGCGGCGGTCGCGAGGCTGCTGCCCGCCTGACGGGTGACGCCGATCAGCGGGATCTTGAAGCGCCGCGAATAGGCGATGATGTCGCCGAGTTCGTTCGTCTCGCCGGAATTCGACAACGCCAAAACGACGTCGCCGACGCCGATCATGCCCAAATCGCCATGGCTCGCCTCGGCGGGATGAATGAATTGCGCCGGCGTGCCGGTCGAGGCCAGGGTCGCGGCGATCTTCCGGGCGACGTGACCGCTTTTGCCCATGCCGGTCACCACCACGCGGCCGGTAGCGGCGGCGATCATCGCGACCGCCTCGCCGAATCGGCTGTCCAAAGCGGCTTCCAGTGCCAGGATGCCATCGGCCTCAAGGCGCAGCACGCGCTTCGCCGCTGCGATATCGAGCGCGGCGCGCTTGGCCGACGCGGCGCGCCCGGCATCGATCTCCGTCACTGTCAGGGCTACACTGTCTTTCGGCAACGACCATCCCTCGCTTGCGGTGTGCCGGCATGGCCATCATCCATGCCGCCGATGCTCATCTCATTGATGCTCATGTCACCGATCCCATCATTCGGTACGCCACGAACGCCTTGGCGGCAACCCCGGCGTGGGTGACGCCGCGCGGCCTCCCCCGGGCGTGCACCCGCATTTGGAAAAGCCGCGCGTCACATATGGGGGAAAACTATGGTGGCTTGAAGGCATCATCAACCGATCGCAAGGCCTCTCCCCCTGGCCATCGGCCGCGTGGTACCTTCCCGCCGATGTCCCGGCTCAGTTTTCCGCCTTTCCTGAAAAGCCTCTCCGCGCGGCTGCTGGTCATGACGATCGCATTTGTCATGGTCAGCGAAATCCTGATCCTGGCGCCATCGATCGCCCGTTTTCGGATGGACTGGCTGGAGCAGAAGCTGACCGATGCGCATCTGGCCCTGCTGGCGCTCGAGGCGACGCCCGACAACATGGTCAGCCAGGAACTCGCCGATCGCCTGCTGGCCAACGCAGGCGCCTATGCCATACGGCTGATCAACCCCAGCCAGGTCACCTCGACCGAGGTACAGCGGGTATTGGCGTTGAAGATGCCGCCCAAGGTCCAAGCGACTTATAGCCTGGCCGGCACCATGATGGCGGGCTCGCTGGTCGATGCCTTGGCGACGCTTGGCCGCGGCGGCAGCCGAACCCTGCTGGTGATCGGCGCGCCACGGCAAGAGCCGGAGATGCCGATCGCCGTGGTTCTGGACGAGGCGCCGCTGCGCCAGGCGATGCGGGACTATGCCGCGCGCACCTTGGAGGTGTCGCTGGTCATTTCGCTGGTGACGGCGGCGCTGGTCTTCTTCAGCCTGCAATGGCTGCTGGTCGGGCCGATGCGCCGGATCATCGCCGCGATGATGGCGTTTCGCTCCGACCCGGAGGATGCCACCCGCATCCTGGTGCCGAGCGATCGAGCCGACGAAGTCGGCATCGCCCAGCGCGAGTTGTCGCAATTGCAGAAGACCGTTCACGAGGCCTTGCACGAACGCGCTCGGCTGGCGGCCCTCGGCACGGCGGTTAGCAAGATCAATCATGACCTACGCAACATCCTGTCGACCGCGCGGCTGATTTCCGATCGCTTAGCGGATGATCCGTCGCCGGAGGTTCGCCGGATCACGCCCAGCCTGGTGGCGGCGATCGATAGCGCGGTCGAGCTGTGCACCGGCACGCTCAACTTCGTGCGAGATGGCAGCACGCCGCCGCGCCCCACGCGTTTGGCCCTATCCAGCCTGATCGACGAACTGGCCGCGGCCCCCATCCGGGGACCGAGCGGGGTGATTGAGATCGACGACCGGGTGTCCGCCACCCTGCTGATCCATGCCGATCGCGCCCAGCTCTATCGTTGCCTGCTGAACCTCGCCCACAACGCCGCCGAGGCTGGTGCCACGCGGTTGACCATAGATGCGATGATCAGCAAGGCGATGGATGGCAGGAACGTCGCGATCGACGTCGCCGATGACGGCCATGGTATCAGCCTACGTGCGCGCGCCAGCCTGTTCCAGGCGTTTTCCGCCTCGGGCCGGCCAGGGGGAAGCGGCCTCGGCCTGGCGATCACCCGCGAAATCCTGCACGCCCATGGCGGCGACATCGTGCTGGTCGCGACCGGCGCCGAAGGCACCCGGTTCCGCCTCACCCTGCCCGACCCAACCCCGGCTGCCGCGCCAGCACGCCCGGTTCGCAACCCGGTCGCGGCCGGCTAGAAGCTCTCGGCCGGCACCTCTAATCCACCGCCAAAAGCTGCCCCTTGAGGTAGGCGGATTCCGGCAGGGCCGGATGCACCGGGTGATCCGGGCCGGCGCCGGTAGTCGCCAGGATGCGGCCGGTACGATCGGCATCCCCCAGACCCTGCCGCACCGCCTCGGCGAAGGCGTCGACCGAGACGTTGTGGGAGCACGACGCCGCGAACATGACCCCGCCGGGCGATACCAGGCCGGCACCGAGGCGAACCAACTTGCGATAGCCACGCAATCCGACGGCCAGATCCTTCTTGGATTTGGCGAAAGCCGGCGGATCGAGGATGACGACGTCGAAGCGCTCGGCGGCATCGCTCAACTGCTGCAGCGTCTCGAACGCCTCGCCGCGCAACGTGCGGAAGCGGTCGGCGACGCCGTTCACCAGTGCGGCATCGGTGGCGAGCAGCAGGGCCGCTTCCGATCGATCGAGCGCGGTCACGGTACTGGCGCCGGCGAGTGCCGCCTGAATGCCGAAGCCGCCGGTAAAGCTATAGACGTCCAACACGCGGGTACCCCGCGACAGGGCCGCCACAGCGGCGCGGTTGGGCCGCTGGTCATAGAACCAGCCGGTCTTTTGCCCGCCGCGCGGATCGGCGAGGAAGCGTGCGCCATTCTCCTCGACCGGCAGTGGCCCATCGAGCCGCCCCTTGACGATCCGCTCCTCCAGCGGCAGGCCTTCCAGCGTTCGGGCCGGCGTATCGTTGCGCAAGACGATGATCGCGGGTGCCAGCACGGCATCCAGCGCCGCCAGCAATTCAGCCTCCAGCAGCGCCATGCCGGCGGTATTTAGCTGGCAGACCAGGGCGTCGCCGAACCGGTCGACGATCAGGCCGGGCAGGCCGTCGGCTTCGGCATGGACCAGACGATAGAACGGCCGACCGAACAGCCGGTCGCGCAAGATGAGCGCCCGGCGCAGCCGGCCGGCGAGGAATTCCCGATCTATGACCTGCGCGGGATCGCGGTCGATCAGGCGCAGGCCCACCAGGCTGTGTGGGTTGAACATGGCGACGCCCAGCCGCCTGCCATCCGCCGCGGCGACTGTGACAAGAGTCCCGGGCGGCAATGCCTTGGCCGGCTGATCGAGCACGATCTCGTTCGAATAGATCCAGGGATGGCCGCCCCGCGCCCGCCGCTCCTGGCCCCGGGCAAGGGTGACGAGCGGTCGGCCCGCGGGATGGTCGGTCATCGGCGTGATTTCTCCTGCGGCACTCTCGATGCCAACTGAAACGCGGCATCTCTCATAGCCGCTGACGCCAAGAGGCGCGAGCGTTACCGGATCGGCGGCGGGCCAATCAACCAGGGACCGATCAACTATCGGCCGGTTAGCCGCGGGCGAGCGCGGTGATCGGCGGGGTGAATTGCGGCTCGATATCCCAGGGGAACAGGATCCAGGTATCTTGGCTCACCTCGGTGATGAAGGTGTCGACCAGCGGCCGGCCGGCGGGCTTCGCGTAAATCGTCGCGAAATGCGCCTTGGGCAGGGCCGCCCGCACGATCCGCGCGGTGCGGCCGGTATCGACCAGATCGTCGATGATCAGCATGCCGGCACCATCGCCGGGGACCGATTTCAGCACCTTGCTCTCGCCGATCTTCTGCTCGTCATAGGTCGCGACGCAGTAGGTGTCGATCAGCCGGATCTCCAGCTCGCGGGCGACGATCGCGGCCGGCACCAATCCGCCCCGGGTGATCGCGACGATCCCGCTCCAGGGCCCCAGATCGAGCAACCGCCACGCCAGAGCACGGGCGTTGCGGTGCAATTCTTCCCAGGAGACCGGAAAGTGGCGATTGGGAGACGGGGAACGGGTCATGGCAAGTGCTCGCATTGATCGAAAACCAGGCGCGAGTATGACGGCTCAACGCCGACACACCAACATCGGCGAGCGGATACCAGCATCCGGCCAGCGGACTACACGGCGCGCGCTTGGCTGCGCGTCAGGCTGCACCCGCTGATCCGCCAGCGGCCATCCGGTTGCTTTTCCATGCTGTAGAGAGCGAGTACCGCCTCGCCGTCGGGGCCGACCAGCTCGACCTTTTGCACCAGCATGCCGTCGATCGTGACCAGGTCGCCGAACGCGATGTCGCGCGGCCGATAGACCGGCGGATAGGCTCGCCGCACCATGCCGATGAAAGTGTCGGCGTTCTGGAACATCTGCTGGATCGACGGCGCGGCGAAATCGAACGCCGTCGCGGCATCGTCCCGCTTGAAGGCCTCGATCTGCCGTTGAATGATACCGCGAATCGCGTCGCGGTCCGCTTGGGGCATTTGCACCGCATCCTGGGCCTGGACATCTTGAGCCTGGACATCCTGGGCCTGAACCGTGGCCCATCCGGATGCGAGCCACAGCAGAGCGGCCAGAACGAGGACAATTCTTCGCATCGATCTCTCCTTACCGGGTTGGCGCCGGATCCAAGGCCACGCATAAACTACGCCGCCGACACAGAGGCGACGACTGGTCAGCCGCCTTCGCTCTTCCTAAACGAATAAGGACATCGATCGGATGCTGGAAACTCCAAGGGCGATGCGCGGCATGATCACGGCGCCGCATCATGCCGCCGCCGAAAGCGGCCTCGCCGTGCTGCGCGAGGGTGGCACGGCGATCGAGGCCATGATCGCCGCGGCCGCCGCCATCGCCGTGGTCTACCCACATATGAACGCGATCGGCGGCGACGGTTTCTGGCTGATCGCCGAACCGGGGCGGCCACCGATCGGCATCGACGCCTCGGGTCGTACCGGTGCCGCGGTGACGCCGGAACTCTATCGCCGCGCCGGACTGAGCGCGGTGCCGTCGCGCGGGCCGCTCGCGGCCAACACGGTCGCCGGCACGATCGGCGGCTGGCAGCGCGCGCTGGAGATCTCGCAGGGCTGGGGTGGCTCCCTGCCGCTCAGCCGGCTGCTGGCCGACGCGGTGTGGTATGCCCACCAGGGCATGCCGGCGACCCGCAGCCAAGCCTTCTACACCACGTCGAAGCAGGCGGAACTGGCCGATCAGCCGGGCTTCGCCGAGCGTTTTCTGGTCGCGGGTGCCGCCCCCGCACCAGGTCAGATCATGCGCAACCCGCCGCTGGCGGCGCTGTTCGAACGGCTGGCCGCCGCCGGCCTCGATGATTTCTACCGGGGCGAGGCGGCACGCTCGGTCGCCGCCGACCTCGGCCGCGTCGGTAGCCCGGTCACCGCCACCGACCTCGCCGCCCATCGGGCCGAGCTGGTCGAGCCGCTCTCGACTCAGCTTTCATCCGGCCTCGTCTATAACCTGCCGCCACCGACCCAGGGCCTCGCCTCCTTGATGATCTTGGCGCTCTATGATCGGCTCAAGGACACCCGTGCGAGCGACTTCGATCACATCCATGGGCTGGTCGAGGCGACCAAGCGGGCCTTTCTGATTCGCGATGCGGAGATCGGCGACCCCGGGCGCCTCCGCCATGACCCGCGCGCGTTTCTCGCACCGGCGCTGCTCGACCGCTTGGCCCGCGAGATCGATCCGGCCGCCGCCTTGCCCTGGCCGATCCCGGTGATCGGGGAACGGCCGGCCGATGCCGGCGACACCATCTGGATGGGCGTCATCGATGGCGCCGGCCGCGCGGTCAGCTTCATCCAGAGCATCTATTGGGAATTCGGCTCGGGGGTGGTGCTGCCGGAGACTGGCATCGTCTGGCAGAATCGCGGCAGCAGCATGGTGCTCGACCCCACGGCGCCAAACGCGCTGGGCCCGGGCCGCAAGCCGTTCCACACCTTGAACCCCGCACTGGCACGGCTCGATGACGGGCGGGTGACGGTCTATGGCACGATGGGTGGCGAAGGTCAGCCACAGACTCAGGCCGCGGTGTTCAGCCGCCACGTGATGCATGGCATGCCGCTGCAGGCCGCGGTAACCGCCCCCCGCTGGCTGCTCGGCCGGACCTGGGGTGCTGCCAGCACCACCCTCAAACTGGAAGATCGAATCGATTCCGGAACGATCGCTGCGCTGCGTCTAGCCGGCCATGATGTGGAGGTCTTGCCCGGCTTCGTCGACGCGATGGGTCATGCCGGCGCACTCAGCCGACACGTCTCCGGCGTCATCGAAGGTGCTACGGATCCACGATCCGATGGAGCCGTGGCCGGGTTCTGAGGCAGTCCCCGCGATCCTTAACGGACGTAGAGATGCACTTCGCTGGTCTGCGCCGAAGCGCTGGTCATCGAGGAGAGGTTGACCCGATCGAGCGGCAGGCCGAGCGAACTCAATGACCGCATCACCGTATCCGCGTTGCGCTTGGCGGTCGTCGAATCGAGTGCCGCCTGGGCCGGCGAGCCGCTGCCGGGACTGACCGCGACCAGATCGAACTGGGCGTTGGGCTTACGCTCCAGCGCACGGTTGACGGCAGTATAGAGCGCCGGCTCGTACACCACATTGGGCCGATCGAAGCGAATCACGACAAGCGGCCGACGATCTATCGAGGGGGGTGCCACAGCGCCCTGAGCCGCGACCTTGGCGAGCGGTTGCGCACTGATCATGCTGCTCGGTCCCACCGGCGCGAAGGCCCGGTTCGACAGGTTGCCGCCCAACAGCTCGCCATTCTTGATGGCCAGCGACAAGGTGGTGAGATTGCCGCGCTCCACACCGATCGACGCATTCTGGCGGCTGATATCGTCGTTCAACTGGTTCAGCAGGCGGTCGATGCTGACGACCGTGCGGTTGACGTCGTTTTCCAGCAGCCCCAGTTGGCGATGATCCTCGTCGACCGCGCCCTGCAGCCCGTAGGAGGCGCGTGTGTTTTCCAGCAGATAGGCGGCGAGCGAACTATCGGCGGCGACCTTGTTGGAGAGATCGGTCAATTGCCCGACCGATGAGGCGATCTTGTCGAGATTGCCCTGCGCCTGGTTCCATTGGGCGATCAGCTGCGGATTGCCGGGCGTCGTGCCGATCTGCAACCGCGTGTTGATCGAGCCGACCGAGGCGTAATACGCGGCGGAATTCTGCTGCAGGTTTTGGATATCGCTCTGCAATTCCTGATCATGCTGCGCCACGCTTTGTTGCAGCCCGGCGAGTTCACCCCGCAACGCCGCGACCTTATGGCCGACCAAGGTGCCGGTATCGGCGCCCGATCCCGAGGTTATCGGTGGCAGCGTACTCGCCGAATAGCCGGACGCGCCATTTGCCGGCACGACCGCAGGCTGGTCACCCGAGGCGTCGCTAGGAATCAATGATGGAGACGAGCCGCCGGCTGTTGCTGCACAACCGGAAAGGACCGCCGCCATGAATATGGCACGAAGTGGACGAAGGTTCGGCATCAAGACGGATCCCCAGGATTCCCCAACCGCAGACGCATCCGGCAAATGGCCTTACCCCCACCTGAAAGTCAAACGGATAAGGGCGTTACGCACCACAGACAGTATCTGGTCGACCGAAAAGCCACAAGTTGCGTCGGCTAAGAAAATCCTGTGTGAAAGAATGACGGCCGGTGCGACAAATAGTCCATGATGCGCGCCATAACCAGCCTCCAGAAGCCTCTCGCGACCTCTTGCTCCGCCGATCCCATTCCGCTAGTGTCCGCGACCTCGACGGGGAAGCCCCCCTCGAAACGCCGAAATCGCGCGCCCGTAGCTCAACTGGATAGAGCACCAGACTACGAATCTGGGGGTTAGGAGTTCGAATCTCTTCGGGCGCGCCAAATTTCTCAATCCGCGTCCTGGCGCCGCGAGCGAATTCCTCATAAGCGGCCTTTACGACGCTCGGGAAATAAGCCCCCACGGCATTGAGTAGAGCGTGTCGGATGGCGTTCAGTGATCGAACCGAGCCCGGTTGTCTCAGGACAGGCAACCACCTGGGCATGCGGGGTCTTGTATGCCTTGGGCCAGGCGAACTTCCTCACCGACAAGAGTTCGAAGCCATCCATGTCGATGCAGGCGCTGTGCGCCAGTTTTGCTGTTGGTTTGAGCACCGGCGGCAATAAGGCCAAGGTCGTGCGTGATGCACTCGGCATCAAGCGCTGGGATCATCGCTGGCTGTTGCCGAGTCGGCTTGATTCCATGCCGATGGTTTGGATGGTCGATTTCGATGGTTTCGCGGTCGACGCCCGCGGTCTGCCGCGATGGTTTCGCGGTCGACGCCCGCGGTCTGCCGCGCCCGCTCCAGATTGCCGCGTCCGAGCACGGCGCAATTCCATATGTTCCGGCAGATGGGCCGGCCGGGGATGGCGGCATTCGCAAACCATCGAGCACAGCGAGCGCGAGAAGGCGTCCGTCGCCCGCCAGATCGAAGACGCCGGCGCGTGCGCTGCCGGTGCCGACATCGATGCCGATCGCGACGTCTGTCACGGGGATCCCTCCTGCTTTACTAGAGGTCGGTGGCTTGATCAGAGGCCGGCCTCGAAGCGCTGGAACTCGGCCAGGGTCGCATAAGATTTCTGCGTGCCGCGGCCGGTGATCGAATGGGCGGCATAGCGGGCGGCTCGGTTGAGGGAAGCCCTCAGGTCGCGGCCTTCCACATAGAATCGAGCGAAGCTGCCGATGAAGGCATCCCCGGCACCGGTCGTGTCGACGGGCGTCACCGGCACGGGAACCACCGGCTCGCTGCCTTCCGCCGTCACCAGGAGCGCGCCCCGGCCTCCCATGGTCACGATCACCGTGCGGATGCCCTGGGCGATCAGGCTTTGCGCCGCCCGCTCGATCTCGGGCCGCCCGTCGACCGGCAAGCCGGTGAGAAGCGTCAGCTCGGTCTCGTTCGGCACGAAGAAGCTCAGGTTCCTGAGACGCGCGATATCGAGGTCGGCCGCCGCCGGGGCCGGATTGAGCAGCGTCTCCTTGCCCAGCCGGGCACCCAGGGCGATCGTGTGGTAGACGGTCTCGAGGGGCACCTCGAGCTGCATCAGGATGAGGTCGGCGCGCGCCAGGTCCTCGGCCGCCCGGTCGATGTCGGCCGGCGCGAGCGCCCCGTTCGCGCCTTTGATGATGAGGATGCTGTTCTCGCCCGAGGGCAGCACGAAGATCGGCGCCACGCCGCTCGACATGCCAGGAACGCGCCCGACATGCCTGGTGTCGATGCCGAGCCGCTCGAAATTCTCGATCGTGTTCTGGGCGAAGAGATCGTCGCCGACCTTGCTCACCATCATGACGTCGGCACCGAGCTTGGCGGCGGCGACCGCCTGGTTGGCGCCCTTGCCGCCGAGACCCATCTCGAAGCTCGGCGCCTCGACCGTCTCGCCGTCCTTGGGCATGCGGTCTACATAGGTCACGAGATCGACCATGTTGCTGCCGACCACGGCGATCCGGGGCATCGCGTCGCTCCTCTAGAGGTTGGAAATGAAGGTGGCCTGCCGCGCCGCGGCCGCCCTGTCGAGATAGCCGAGTCGCACCGCGAAGCGGACCTCGGCGCCGGGGTCGAGCGTGCGCACGTTCCCCTTGCCCTTTTCGGCCAGATAACCCTCGGGCTCGCAGGTCGCCGGCATGGCGAAGGCCGCGACCGACTGGTCGGCATTGTAGAGGATCCAGCGCACGGTGGTCGGGAAGCTGACGGGATCATAGGCGATGGCGAAGCCATCACCCTCGCGCCGGAGTAGCAGGAAATGGGTGAGCCCGTCCCGGTCGATGCCCGGCGATCGGATGTAGAAGACCTGCTCCGGATCGTAGCGCTGCGGCTCGTCGAGCCGCTCGAGGGCGGCGGGATTGCGCGCCAGTTCCTCGATCAACGCGCGATAGCCGGGCGTTGCTTGGACATGGCCCGGAATGGCGGTGCGCGCGACCGTCCGCTCGGGCGTGAAGGGCGCTGGCTGGACGAAGCGCGCGCCCTCGGCGAAGGCGAAATTGGTGTGGCACATATACATGAGGTCCATCGGCCGGGCGCCCAGATTTTCGACCGACATGGCCACGTCGAACAAACCCGAGTCGGGCCGGAGCGTGACCGCGGGGCTCGCCCGGTAGTGGTCGCCGAAGCCCATGACATATTCGCGTTCGCCGGTGAGGCGGATAAAGGGCCCATCCGCATCCTCACCCACCTCGAGCCCGGCCCGGTCCATGGGCGCACAGGGCATTTCGCCATGGAGCGGATGGTCGTCCTCGGGCGATGGGCAGCCGTTGCGCAGGAGCCCGCTATGATAGGCGAGGCAGCCATAGGTGCCGATGATCGTCTCGGTCCGGCGCGGGGCCGCGAACATGCTCTTCATACCGAGCCGAACGCCGTCGAACTCGGCGCCCCAGATCATCTGGCCCAGATAGGGCAGCAGGACGACATGGCCGCGGCCGTTCGAAAGCCGCATGGCCTCGACGCCGGTCTCGTAGCGGAAGAGGCTCGCCGCGAGGCCGTCGAGCCGTGCGAATTCCCGCTCGCTTTCGCCGAAGAAGCCGCGATTAAGGGCGATTTTGGTCAGAGTCATGGAATCCCTCCGATTACCGGGTCCGGTTGCGATAGGCGTTGAGGGCGATCACCAGGAGGAGAAACGCGCCCCAGATGAAATCCACGAGGAAGTTGCTGAAGCGCATGAGCTGGAAGCCGCTCGACAAGAACATGAGCGCCAGCACCGCGATCGAGACGCCCAGGACCGTGCCGCGACCGCCCGACGGGTTGGTGCCGCCCAGGACCGCGATCAGCACCGCCTGCAGAAGATAGGAGGTGCCGTAGTCCGACTTCGCGGCATTGGTCCGGCCCGACAGAATGATACCGGCGAGGCTCGCGAGCAGCCCGCTCAGCATGTAGGAATAGAGGATCATGCGCTCCCGCCTCAGCCCGGCGAAAAGAGCGGCCTTGGCGTTCGTGCCGATCAGCATGAGGTTGATGCCGAGCATCGTGCGCGACAGCACGAAGGCGACGGCGACGGCCGCGGCGAGGAAGAGGAGGAAAGGCACGGCCAAGCCCAGGATCTTGCCGTTGCCGACGAAGCTCCAATAAGCGGGGAAGCCCACGATCGCCGGACCACCGGTCAGGACCAGGGAAAGACCGGTGAAGATCTGGGCCGTGCCCATGGTGGCGAGGATCGGCGTGACATGCAGGCGCGCGATCAGGACGCCGTTGAGCAGGCCCGCCGCGAGGCCGGTGAGCAGCGCGATCACGACGCCAGCCGCCACATAGGCCAGCACCGTGCCGTCCGGCGTCACATGCGCTTCGATCACCCGGTGGAAGAAGGTGCCGGCCAGGATACCCGAGAGATTGGCGATGCCGATGATCGACAGATCGATGCCACCGGTCAGCATGGCGATCATGACGGCGATCGACAGCAGGCCCAGCTCCGGGAAGACGTAACTGATCGATTCGAAATTGTACGGACGCAGAAACTTCTCCGGATTGAGCCCGGCCATGAGCGCGAAGACCAGGATCGTGATCAGCACAAGCTGGCCCAGATTGTCGTCGCGGTTCACAAGATTGCGCAGATCGCTCCCGAGCTTCATCACCCCTCCTGCTAGATCCGCCGCTTGCGGTCGCGCCACGCCGTCGTGGCCGTGGCGATGATGACGATGGCGCCAACCGCGACGCGCTGCCAGGTCGTGTCGATCTTCATGATGATGAGGCTGTTATTGACCATGACCAGCATGAAGACGCCGAACAGCGTGCCGAGTACGCTGCCCCGGCCGCCGAAGATGCTGGCGCCACCAAGCACCACGGCGGCGATCACATCGAGTTCGAGCCCCGCGAAGTCGCGCGGGTTGGCGAGCCAGATCATGCCGCTATGGAGCAGCCCCGCGAACCCGGCGAGCGCGCCCGCGGCGCCATAGACGAAGAAGGTCGTCCAGCGGAGGTCGAAGCCCACCCGCCGCGCCGCCTCCCTATCGCCGCCCAGAGCATAGATGCTGCGGCCAACAAGCGTGTGGCGCAGCACAAGATGCACCGCGAGCGCCAGGGCGCCATAAAGGACCACCATGGCGGTCAGACCGTAATGGGTGCCGTCGCCGTTCTGGATGCCGACGAGCTCGCTCCGGGCGAAAGTGATGAGCGGCTTCGGCATGCGATCGATGTTGATCTGGCTCGCCCCAACCATGCCCAACAGGAAGCCCCTGACCATGGCGCCCGTGCCGAGCGTGACGATCAGCGGAATGACGCGGACGTAGTGGACGAAGACGGCATTGACCGCGCCGAGTGCCAGCCCGATCAGCGTGGCCATGACGAAAGGCAGCAGCACGCCTTCATAGCCGAGCGCCACCATCGCGCGGATGGTGAGATACATGGCGGCGACGGCGAAGGCCGGGAAAGAGACGTCGATGCCGCCCGAGATCAGCACCATGAGCACGCCCAGCGCCATGATCCCGATCACCACGTTGCTGCGCACCAGCCCGAACAGGTTGTCGAGCTGCCAGAAGGCCGGATTGACGAGGCCGATCAGGATCATGGCCAAGAGCAGCACGGCGGCGATGACGGTTTCGGACCGGTAAAAGATGCGCATGCTTATGAAAACTGCCTCAACATGTCCGATACGGCCTCCTCGCTCGCCTTGCCCCCCGCGACCTCGCCGACCAGCCGGCCACGGTGCATGAGGAGGATCCGGTTGCAGTTCTGCGCCAGCTCCGGCAGGTCGTCGGAGATCATCAGCACGGCGAGGCCGCGCGTCTGGGCGAGATCGCGGAGCTTGCGGTGGATCTCGGCCTTCGACCCCACATCGACACCGACCGTGGGTCCGTTCAGGACCAGCACCTTGGCGTCGGTCAGGAGCCAGCGCCCGATGACGACACGCTGAGCATTGCCGCCGGATAGCTGGCCGACCGGCTTGTCGAGCGAGGGAGTGGCGATCTGCATGGCGGCCACGGTCTCTGCGGCGAGCGCCCGCGCCCGGGTTCGGTCGAGAACGAGGCCGCGTGTCACCCGGTCGTAAGCGGCGGCCAGGATGTTGCGTTCGATCGACTGGGCGAGGAACAGGCCTTCCGTCAAGCGGTCCTCCGGCACATAGGCGATGCCGCGGGCAATCGCCTCCTGCACGCTCGAAAGTCTGGCCGGCACACCGTCGATCAGCACTTGGCCGCCATGGCCCGGCGCCATGCCGAAGAGCGCTAGGGCAAGCTCCGTACGGCCGGATCCAAGCAGGCCCGCGAGCCCGACGATCTCGCCCGCTTCGAGCCGGAGATCGTTCCCGCCGGCACCACCCGGCAGGACGAGGCCGCGTACTTCAAGCCGAGGCGGCCTGTCGTCCGTGGCGGGTCGCCAGCAGTAGGGCTCGCCCGCGATGTCCTGGCCGGTCATGTGGCGGGTGATTGAGGCTTCGTCAAAGCCGCCGGTCTCGCCTTCGGCCACCTTGCAGCCGTTGCGGATGACCGTCAGCCATTCGCTGATCTCGAGCATCTCGCGCATCTTATGGCTGACGAACAGCACGGCGATGCCCTGCCGCTGGATCTCGCGGACCACGTGGAACAGCGTCTCGACCTCCCGGCGGGTGAGCGCCGTGGTCGGCTCGTCCATGATCAGGAGACGCGGATCGGACATGAGCGCGCGGGCGATCGCCACCAGCTGCTTACCCGAGGTCGGCAGGGTTTCGAGATCCGCCTCGATATCGATATCGACACCCAATCGGTCGATCGCACGGCGGGCAAGCGCGTGGACCGCCCGCCAGTCGACGAGCCGCCGCTTCTCACGCAGCTCATGGCCGAGCGCCAGGTTCTCCGCCACCGTCAGATTCCCGAACAGCGAGAAGTCCTGGTAGATGACCTCGATACCGTGGCGGATGGCGGTGATCGGATCGAGCCGGGCGACTGGAACGCCGTCGACCACGATCTCGCCGGCATCCGGCCCGTAGACGCCGGACATGATCTTGATGATGGTCGACTTGCCGGAGCCGTTCTCGCCGGCCAGGCAATGGATCTGGCCGCGGCGGATGGCGAGCGATACGCCGTCGAGCGCGCGCACGCCAGCGAAGCGCTTCTCGATGTTGCGCAGCTCGATCAGGATGTCGGACATGGGATCGGGTCGCCCGCCGGTTCGAGGGACCACCGGGGGTGCCGGCAGTCCCATCCTCCTCATGGCACAGAAATTACAGGGCTCAGAAATTATACTGGGCCATGTTCTCCGTGGTCACGCCGACCCAGCCCTGACCGTAGAGCAGATTAGGCTTGGCCGCGTCGGGCACCGCGAGGCCGGTATAGCCCGGCAGCGCCAGGTTGAGGCCGGCCTTGATCTCGCCCGTCTTCTTCTGGAGCGCGAGCACGGCGAGTTCGTTCATGGCATAGCCGGCGACGGCCGGATCCCAGAACTGGATGTACTGGATATCGCCCTTCTTCAGATACTCCCCGGCGACCGAGACCAGACCGGTGCCCGAGAAGAACATCTTGCCGGCGAGCCCACGCTCGTCGATCAACCGCCCGGCACCGGCCGAGGTCGGCATGGGCGCGCCCAGGACGCCCTTGAGGTCCGGATAGGTCGTCAAGGTCTCCTTGAGCTTGTTGTAGTCCTGGTTCGCATCGTCATAGGTCTCGAGCCGGCGCGTCGCCTCCTGCATCTTCGGAAAATGCTCCTTCTGATAGGCGATGGCCCCGTCGATCCATTCGTTTTGGGATTTCGACGTGAGGCTGCCGACAGTCGCGACGTACTTGCCCTCGCCGCCCATGGATTTCGCCAGGACCTCCATGAGCTTCGCGCCATAAGCCTTGTTGTCAAAGGCCTCCAGTTCGTAGTCGACGTTCTCGATGTTGGAGGCTTCGTGGGCGATGACCACGATGCCATGCTCGCGCGCCTTCTTCAGCACAGGCTCGACCGCCTCGACCGAGAAGGGCACGATGCAGATGGCGTCGACGCCCTGGGCGATTAGGCTCTCGACGATTTGCACCTGGGCGGCGGCATCGGCCTGGCTCGGCCCCACCATCCAGGTGTCCTGGCCGGTATCCTTGCCGAACTGACCGACACCGTCGCGCATGCGGTCGAACCAGGCGATGCCGTCGACCTTCACCACCGTCGCGATCGAGTATTTCTTGCCCGAGGCGACGGCGATGTCCTTGCGCACCTGGCTCGTGTCGATCGGCCCGCTCGAGGCCGCGAAGACCGGCACCGCCGCAAGGCCGGCCATGGCAACCAGAGAATAGATCAGCTTCCTCATGACGTTCCCTCTCCCTCGTTTCCGGCGGGCCGCGGAATGCGGTCCTCGCCGCGGCCTTTCGGCGGCCGTTTGGTTTTTTTGTCCGCCCGCCCCGGCACTCGCCGGCACGGACGCTTCAGGCGCCGATCAGCACCAGGCTCGCGCTGGCGCCGATGCGGGTCGCTCCGGCCGCGATCATCGCGGCCGCTTGCTCGAAGGTTCTGATGCCGCCAGAAGCCTTGACACCCATATCGGGTCCGACCGTACGGCGCATCAGCGCCACATCGGCCGCGGTCGCGCCGCCGCTGAAACCGGTCGAGGTCTTGACGAAATCCGCGCCAGCCTCTTGGGCCAGCCGGCAAGCCGTGACCTTCTCGTCCTCGTCGAGCAGGCTGGTCTCGATGATCACCTTGAGAAGCGCTTCGCCCGAGGCCCGCTTCACGGCGCGGATATCGTCGCGCACGTGATCGAACTGACCATCCTTCAGGGCACCGATGGTGATCACCATGTCGATCTCGCGGGCTCCTTCGCGGACCGCATAGGCCGTTTCGGCGACCTTAGCTTCCGTCGCGTTGGCGCCGAGCGGGAATCCCACCACCGAGCAGGCGAGCACAGGGCCACCGGCAAGCAGCCGGGCGACCAGCGGCACGAACCAGGGATTGACGCAGACCGTACGAAAACCGTGCTGCCGTGCCTCCAGGCAAAAACGCTCCACCTCGGCCGCGCGTGCATCGGCGCGCAGGATCGTGTGATCGATGAACGGGGCGAGATCCGCCGGGCGCCTGATGGGCGTCACGGGTCCGGAGGCGGTCTCGATCATGGCGCGGCTCCTCGTCTAGGCGTGGTTTGACCGGCAGGCTTGTCCAATGTACCGTTTCAATGAAACGTTTCAATAGGACTTTTTCAGGGCGCGTGCGACATGGTCAGCATCCGGGATAGCGCAGCGCGCGCCGGTCTCGGTCGGCACAGTCTCGCAGGTGATCAATCATCATCCGACTGTTCAGCCGGATACGCGGCGGCGGGCCGGCGGGGCAGACGCCGCTCCAGACGCGACTCATGATCCGAGACTCCCGCGCACCACCGGCTCTCGATGCAAAATCACAGCACGGACTTTGGGCGAACACCCTTGGGAGCCCCGGTTAGAGAAGGGTCTCTCACGCCTTTAGCAGCCACTCGTGCTCGGGGGCGTTGTAGAACTTCCAGGTACGCTTCGGCCCGGCCATGACGTTAAGGTAATAGAGGTCGTAGCCATGGATGGTGGCGCAGGGGTGGTAGCCCTTGGGGACCAGCGTCACGTCACCATCCTCCACGACCATCGCTTCGTCGAGCGAGCGGTCGTCGGTATAGACGCGCTGGAAGGCAAAGCCCTGCGGCGGGTTCAGGCGGTGGTAGTAGGTCTCCTCCAGGAAGGATTCGCGGGGCAGATCGTCCCGATCATGCTTGTGGGGGGGATAGCTGGAGGTGTTGCCGCCGGGGGTGATCACCTCCACCACCAGCAGCGAATCCGCGTCTTCCCCCTCCGGCAGGATGTTGGCGACGTGGCGCACGTTCGAGCCCTTGCCGCGTGTCTCCTGCGACACGGCACCGGGGCCGATCAGCCGCGCCGGACGGGCGCCGGCCTTGCCTGGGGCCGAGCACACCGCAAGCGTCACCTCGGTCTCGGCCGTGGCGCGCCAGGCGCTGCCGGCCGGCACATAGACTGAATGGGGCTTGCCCTGAAACGGTGACAGGCGCTCGCCCACGGTGCCGAAATCCTGGTTGTCCGCCGCGATCCCCGCCTTGCCCGAGACGAGCACGAGGCAGATCTCGCGATCGCCCGTCTCGGCGCCTGCCGCCTCGCCGGGGCGCAGCTTTAGGAGGTCGAAGCCCACATAGGTCCAATCGGCGGACTGGGGCGTGACATGCGTCACGCGCCCTTTGTCGCCGACCGGCTTGACCAGCAGCTTGCTCATGCGCGTCTCCTTGTCGGTCAGCGCTTCAGGCCGGCCTCGGCGATGAAGCGGCTGAGGTTCTTGAACCCCATGCTCACATAGGTGAACGGATCGGCCTTCTTCGGATCCTGCTCGGCCTCGATGACAATCCAGCCGGAATAGTCCGGCACCTGCTGGAACACCGAGACATAATCCACCGTGCCGTCGCCCGGGACGGTATAGACGCCCTCGAGCACGGCATCGAGAAAGGACCAGTCGCCCTCGGCCGCCTCCTTCGCCACGTCGAGGCGTACGTCCTTGGTATGGATATGGCCGATGCGGGTGCGATAGCGCCGTGCGAGATCAACGGGGTCAGCCCCGCCCCAGGTGGCATGGCCGGTGTCGAGCAGCAGCTTCACCGCCTCTCCTGTGCCGGCCATGAAGCGGTCGATCTCGGCACCGGTCTGGACGACCGTGCCCATGTGGTGGTGGTAGACGAGCGTCAGGCCCTCCTTGGCGACCAATTCGGCGAAGCGCGTCATGCGCGGCAGAAAGACGGCCCACTGCGCCTCGCTCAGCATCGGTCGGGTGGAGAGAGGTGCTGCCTTGTTGCCATGGACGGTACCGGTGCACTCGCAAACGATCAGCACGCCAGCACCGGCACCCTTGCGCAGGGCGATCGCCTCGCGTGCGGCCTCGAGTTCCGCTTCGGCGTCGCGCTCCAGCAGAAATGTCGAATACCAGCCCGATACAAAGACAAGGCCATGTTCGGCGAGCTTGGCTTTCAACGCCTCGGCCGTCTTGGGGAACTTGTTGCCGAGTTCCATGCCCTCGATGCCGATCCGGCTCGCCTCCGACAGGCATTGCTCCAGGCTGATGTCGCCGCCGATTTCGATCATGTCGTCGTTGGACCAGCAGATCGGGTTGGCGCCGATGCGGATCATGATGGGTGTCTCCAGGATCAGTTGCCAGGATCAGTTGCCAGGATCAGTTGACAGGGCGCTGGTGCTTCAGCGCCTGTTCGTAGTCGGCACGGGCGCGTTCCACGTCGGGCCGCGCGCTGACCTCCGGTACCGCCACGTCCCACCAATGGCCGCCGGCCTGCGTGGTGATCAGCGGATCGGTGTCGATGACGAGCACGGTGGTGCGCGGATTGGTTCTGGCCTCGGCGAGGCCGGCCTCCAGCTCGGCGATGGACGCAACCTTCTTCGCGATCGCACCGAGGCTGGCGGCATGGGCGGCGAAGTCGATGTCGGGCAGCACCTCGTGGCGGGCGTCCTTCAGCAAATTGTTGAAGTTGGCGCCGCCGGTGGCCATCTGCAGCCGGTTGATGCAGCCGTAGCCTCGGTTGTCGAGTACGACGAGCGTGAGGCGCAACCCCAGCATCACCGAGGTGGCGATCTCCGAATTCAGCATGAGGTAGGACCCGTCGCCGACCATGACGACGACTTCCTTGTCCGGCCGCGCCATCTTGACGCCGAGCCCGCCGGCGATCTCGTAGCCCATGCAGGAGAAGCCGTATTCGAGGTGGTAGGAGCCCGGCGCATCAGCCTCCCACAGCTTGTGCAACTCACCCGGCAGGCCACCCGCGGCGCAGACGACGATCGCATCCGGCCCCAGCCTACGCTGCACGGCGCCGATCACCTGCGCATCGGAAGGCATAGCCGCATTGGTCGGGCCGGTAGCCTTGACGGCGGCGGCGAACCACTCCGCCCGGCCGCGCTCGGCCTTCTCGCACCAGCCGGCCGGTGCCCGCCAGCGGCCGAGTTCGGTGGAAAGTTCCGCAAGCCCGGCGCGGGCATCGGCCACCAGCGGCTGCGCCCGATGCTTGCCGGCGTCGAAGGGTTGGACGTTGAGGCCGATCAGCTTGGCCGTATCGTTCTTGAACAGCGCCCAGGAGCCGGTGGTGAAGTCCTGCAGGCGCGTGCCGACGGCCAGCACCACGTCGGCCTCTTCCGCCAGCGCGTTGGCGGCGGAGGTGCCGGTGACGCCGATGGAGCCCATGTTGAGCAGGTGGCCGGTCGGCAGGCTGGACTTGCCGCCCTGCGTCTCGGCCACGGGAATGGCATGCGTCTCGGCAAAGGTCCGCAGCGTGGCGGGAGCATCGGAATAGAGCACGCCACCGCCGGCGACGATCAGCGGCTTCTTCGCAGCCCGCAGGGCGGCGACCGCCGCCGCCAGTTCATCCTCGGCCGGGCGCACGCGGCGCTGCGTCCACACCCGTTCCCCAAAAAAGGCGGCGGGATAGTCGTAGGCCTCCGCCTGCACATCCTGGCACAGCGACAGGGTTACCGGCCCGCATTCCGCCGGGTCGGTCAGCACGCTCATGGCGCGGGCAAGCGCCGGCATGATCTGCTCTGGCCGTGTGATGCGGTCGAAATAACGCGAGACGGGGCGGAAGCAGTCGTTGGCAGACACGGTGCCGTCGCCGAAATCCTCCACCTGCTGCAACACAGGGTCGGGTCGGCGGGTGGCGAAGACATCGCCCGGCAGCAGCAGCACCGGCAGGCGGTTGACGTGGGCGACACCCGCGGCCGTCACCAGGTTCAGCGCGCCGGGGCCGATGGATGTCGTCACCGCCATCATGCGGCGGCGGGCTTGAGCCTTGGCATAAGCGATGGCTGCGTGAGCCATGGCCTGTTCGTTATGGGCGCGGAAGGTGGGCAGCGCATCGCGCGCGCCGTATAGCGCCTCGCCTATGCCCGCGACGTTGCCATGGCCGAAAATTGCCCACACGCCGCCGAAGAGCGGCAGCGTCTCGCCGTCGATCACCGTCTTCTGCACGGCGAGAAAGCGGACCAAAGCCTGCGCCATGGTAAGCCGGATCGTCGTCATGGGCGTATCCTCAGGTCGTTGCGATGTTTCTTATCGGTTTTCCAAGCGGCGCCGCCCCTCATGCCGCATTGCCACGCGCCACGGCGTGCCACGCCTGCACCAGCGTGTTGAAGCGGCCCGCCATGTCGGCGACCGCCTCCTCGTCGGACAGGGTACCGGCCAGCCAGCGCGCCGCGGCGTCGGAAAAGATCGTGCGCCCCACGGCAAAGCCCTTCACCCAGGGGCTCGCCGCCGCCGCGCGAAACGCGGCCACAAGATCCTCCTGCGGCGCGTCGAGGCCCAGCAGCACGATGCCGCGGCAATGGGAATCGTTGCGCGTGATGACCTCGCCGATACGCCGCCACGCGGCGGGGCTCTCGTGCGGCTCGAGCTTCCACCAGTCCGGCTTGATGCCGATGTCGTAGAGACGCTGCATCACGCTGGCGACGGCGTCATCGGTGAGCGGGCCGTTCTTGCCGGCGATGATCTCCATGAGAAGCTCGCGCCCCACGGTGCGCGCCGCATCGTTGAGGCGCAGCAGTTCGCGCTCCTGCCGTACCTTCAGCTCCGGCGGATCGTCGGGGTGGTAGAAGCACAGGCACTTGATGGTGTGGCCCACCGGCCATTCGACGAGATGGCTACCGAGATCGGGTAGGCAGTCGAAGTCGAGCGGGCGCGAGCCCGGCTGCTCCACCGGCCGGCCGATCCAGAAGTCATGATGCGCCGCCTTGAACAGCGCCTTGGCGCCATAAGTGGAATCCAGCAGCATGCCGAAACCCTTGCGCCCGGCCGCAACCCGCACCGCGGCCTCCACGGCCAGCACCTTGAAATCGGGGATGCGATCGTGGTCGGCGCCAGCCCGGTCGGCGATTTCCTCAAGCTGCACACGATGATCGATGGCGAGCGCCACGAGGCTGCCGGGCTGCTCGCGCCGCGTGGTGGCCCAGTGCAGATGGTTGAGGGCGGCATCCCTGCGCAGCGCCCGATGCGGGCTGCCGTTGGCAAGGAAGAAGCTCAATTCCTCGAAGGTCGGATATTCCGGTGAGCACAGAAGGCGCGACACGGCGAAGGCGCCGCAGGCATTGGCCCAGGTGGCGCAGGTGGCCAGGGGCTCGCCCTTTAGCCAGCCGCGCAGAAAACCGGACATGAAGGCGTCGCCCGCACCCAGTACGTTGTAGACCTCGATCGGAAAGCCCTGCCCGACGATGCCGTCTTCCAGGTCGTCGCCGATCGGCCCATCATAGACGATGCAGCCCATGGCGCCGCGCTTCAGGACGATGGTGGCGGGCGTGCGCGCCCTGATCGCCCGCAACGCGCCGGGCACGTCATCGGCACCGGAGGCGATCATGATCTCCTCCTCCGTACCGACCACCAGATCGCACTGGTCCAGCACCGAGCCGAGTTGCTGCGACACCCGCTCGGATTTCACATAGCGCTCGAAGCCCGCATCGTGCCCGGCGAGGCCCCAGAGATTGGGACGGTAGTCGATATCGAACGCCACGCGGCCGCCCGCCGCCTTGGCGATGCGAATCGCCTTGCGCTGCGCCGCGTCGCTGTCCGGCCGCGAGAAATGCGTGCCCGTGACCACGATGGCACCCGCCGAAGAGATGAAGCCTTCGTCGATGTCGGCCTCCGAAAGGGCCATATCGGCGCAATTGTCGCGATAGAAGATCATCGGCGAGACACCTTCGTCCTCCACCGCCAGGATGACCAGGGCTGTGAGACGGGCCGGATCGACCGCCACGCCCTCGACCGAAACCCCCTCGCGCGCGAGCTGCTCCCGGATGAAGCCACCCATCTGTTCGGCGCCCACGCGGGTGACAAGGCCGGACTTCAGCCCCAGCCGGGCGGTGCCGATGGCGATGTTGGCAGGGCAACCGCCGACGGATTTGGCGAAAGATGCGATGTCTTCCAGCCGCGAACCGATCTGCTGGCCATAGAGATCGACCGAGGAACGGCCGATCGCAATCACGTCGAGAGCTTTGGGCACCGTTCCTCCGGTCGTTTTTTTGTCGCCGTTTAGATTTTGTCGTCATTCAGGCTGCCGGACCGACTTTTAAGCGCAAGAAAGTCCGATCTAATTTGAAAAAATCGCGCCGCTTGGTGGAAGGAAACACGACACTCTGGATGCTTTGGCAACGCTCTAAATGACGCATATTTTCCTAAAATAGTCAATATGGAAGATACGTTCTGTTTTCATCGATCACCGCCGCGCCTCGGCGACAGCGACTGTCAGGGTCATCGCCAGTGCCATTGTGGCGGCGAGCGAACGGAAGCCCTGGAAATCGGCCTCAACCACCTCGAACCAGATGACGCTGTCGGAGGCGAGCGGGCTGAAGGGGCTGTCCGTCATCACCACAAGGGGCACACCCGCCTGCGCCACCTGCCGCGCGCAAGCCAGCGTCGCCGGCGCATAAGGCGTGAAGCTGATGGCGATGGCCGCGTCCTTCGGTGTGGCGAAGGCGAGCGTTTCGGCATCGGTCCCAGCGGCGGAGCCGACGAGCACCGTCTTCACGCCAAGTTTGCTGAACGCATAGTTCATATAGGCGGTTATCGGAAAAGAACGCCGCTGGGCAATGAGATAGATGGTATCGGCCGACGCAAGGCACTCGGCCGCCCGCTCGATGGCGGAAACATCGACGCTGTCGTGCAGCATGCCGATGGATCGGGCCGACGCCTGACAGAATCCGTCGAAATATTCCGCGGATTTCGACCGGGTGGCGGTTTCGGGCTGGCGCGGCAGCAGCCGGTCCTCATAGGTCGACACCTTGACGCGCAACCGATCGCGAAACAGCGCCTGAAGGTCCGAAAATCCATTGAAGCCAACGGCCTGTGAGAACCTCACCAAGGTTGATGGTTGCACCTCGGCGCGCTCGGCGATGCTGGCCACTGTGCCGAAGGCGACGTCATCCGGATGGGCCATCGCAAAGGTCGCCACCTGCGCGAGGCGCTTGGGCAGCCGCACGCGCCCACTGATCAAAAGATCGCGCAGGCTCTGAAAGTCCTCGGGCGCCGGCCATTCCATCTCTCGACGCCCCGCCCCCTGGAGGGCCGCATCATCGGCCTGCATGAGTTTTACCTACCTTCCGAAAGACCGCGCCCCGCTTGAACCGGCGCTTGACAGCCATCTTTAGCATGGAATATGTATTCTGCAACAAAATGAAAAAGACGAATTATTTCGTTTTCGGTTCGCAACCGCACCATGGGAGAGAGCGCTATGCCGCCACCGCCCCGGCCTTTCGCCGACCCCGTGGTCACGCGCATTTTTCCCGCTCTATTTTCCGCAGACCGTCCCTTTTCCTCGGCTGAATCCGGACTCCTTTCATGCGCCTAGCTCTCAACCACATGGTCGCTCCCTCGCTGGATCACGCGGCGTTTTTCGAACTGGCGAAAACCCTGGGCGTCGGCGCGGTGGAGATCCGCAACGACCTGGAAGGGGTCGCCCTTGCCGACGGAACGCCGGCCGACGCCATTCGCGAGGCGGCATCCGCGTCCGGTCTCGACATCCTATCGATCAACGCCCTGCAGCGGTTCAACCAATGGAACGAGACCCGCGCCGACGAGGCGCGCCGGCTTGTGGCCTACGCGAAGGCCAGCGGCGCCCGCGCGCTCGTTCTGTGCCCCGTCAACGACGTGACGTTTACGCCGAGCCACGCGGACCGGCTCGCCGGGCTGCGCGAGGCGCTGCGCGGCCTCGCGCCGATCCTGACGGATGCCGGTATTCTCGGGTTCGTCGAACCGCTAGGCTTCGCCGAGTGCTCGCTACGCCTGAAGGCGGAGGCGGTCGCCGCGATAGGCGAAACGAAGACCGGCGACGTCTTCAAGCTGGTCCATGACACGTTCCATCATTTCGTGGCCGGCGAGACCGCTTTCTTTCCGAACGAGACCGGCCTCGTGCACGCATCCGGGGTCTCGGACGCCACCCTGACGGCCGGTCATATGCGAGACCCGCACCGCGTATTGGTCGATGCCTCCGACCGGCTCGACAATATCGGGCAAATCCGCATCCTGCTGCGGGGCGGCTATGACGGGGCCCTGTCCTTCGAGCCCTTCGCCGCTTCGGTGCATCGCAGCGGCCAGATCGCTTCGGATCTTCGATCCAGCATCCAATTCGTCGAGGCGGGACTGCGCAGCGCGGCGGCTGCGTGACGGAACATGAGGTCCCGATGGTGGCAGCGCCGCGGAACCTCATGACGATAAGAATACCCCGACGTGGAGAACAACTCCGGCGGGTCAATCAAAAACGGAGGAGAACGCCCCATGAAACGCCTTGCCCTTGCCCTCGCCCTATCCACGCTGGTCACGACATCCGCTTTCGCCGCGAAGATCGGCGTATCGATGGCCCTCTTCGATGACAACTTCCTCACTGTCCTGCGCAACGGCATGAAGGACTATGCCGCTCAGCAGCCGGGTGTCGACATCCAGTTCGAAGATGCCCAGAACGACGTCGGCAAACAGCTCAACCAGATCCAGAACTTCATCGCCGAGAAACTCGACGCCATCATCGTCAACCCAGTCGATACGGATGCGACGCCGAAGATGACCAAGCTCGCGGCGGATGCCGGCATCCCGCTGGTCTACGTCAACCGCATGCCGGCTGACAAAACCCTTCCCGCCAAGGTCTCCTTCGTCGGCAGCGACGAGAAGGATTCCGGTACCCTGGAAATGACCGAAACCTGCAAGCTGCTCGGCGGCAAGGGCAAGATCCTGGTCATGATGGGCGAACTCTCCAACCAGGCCGCCCGCCAGCGCACGCAGGACGTCGAAGACGTGATCAAGACCGACGGCTGCAAGGGCATCGAGATCCTCAACAAGCAGACGGGCAACTGGAAGCGCACGGAAGGCACCGACCTCGTCACCAACTGGCTGAGCTCCGGCCTCAAACCCGATGCCATCGTCTCGAATAACGACGAGATGGCGATCGGCGCGATCCAGGCGCTGAAGGCGGCCGGGGCCTCGGGCAAAGTTATCGTCAGCGGCATCGACGCCACCCAGGACGGCCTCGCCGCGATGAAGGCCGGCGATCTCAAGGTCACCGTGTTCCAAAACGCGGCGGGCCAGGGCAAGGGCGCCGTCGACACCGCCCTCAAGCTCGCGAAAGGTGAGAAGGTCGAGAGTATGGTCTGGGTGCCGTTCGAACTCGTGACGCCAGCCAACATGGACAAATACACCGCCAAGAACTGAACGGTTACGGGCCGGCGGGCACGCCTTCCAGGCGCCCGCCGGACGATCTGCCGAAGCCCGGTCGGAGAAGGGTCATGTCCAGCCAAACCGTGACGAATGCCGCCCCCAGCGATGCCAGCACCTTGCCGGCCTATCTGCTTGAGGTGGAAGGCGTCCGCAAGACGTTCCCCGGCGTCGTGGCGCTCGACAATGTCGGTTTTCGCCTGCGGCCCGGCTCGGTTCATGCCCTGATGGGCGAGAACGGCGCCGGCAAATCCACGCTGATGAAGATCATCGCCGGCGTCTTCGCGCCCGACCACGGCGATTTCCGGATGAAGGGGCGTGAGATCCGCCTGAAGTCTCCGCTCGAAGCGCTGGAGAACGGCATTGCCATGATCCATCAGGAACTCAACCTGATGCCGTTCATGACGGTGGCGGAAAACATCTGGATCCGGCGTGAGCCCAAGATGGGTCTCGGCTTCATCGACCACGCCGAAATGCGCCGCCGCACACAGGCGCTTTTCGATCAGCTTTCCATCGATATCGACCCCGAGATCGAGGTTCGCCGGCTTTCCATTGCCAGCCGGCAGATGATCGAGATCGCCAAGGCGGTGTCCTTCAATTCCGACATCCTGATCATGGACGAGCCGACCTCGGCACTCACGGAGAAGGAGGTCGACCATCTGTTCCGCATCATCCGGGAACTGAAGGCCGCCGGCAAAGGCATCGTCTACATCACCCACAAGATGAACGAGCTGTTCGAGATCGCCGACGAAGTCTCGGTCTTCCGCGACGGCAAATATATCGGCACCGAGCTCTCCACCAACGTCACCCGCGACGACATCATCCGCATGATGGTGGGGCGCGAGATCACCCAGATGTTCCCGAAAGAGACCGTGCCGATCGGGGAGACGGTCCTGTCCGTGCGCGACCTGTCGCTGAAGGGCGTGT